>MDSV01040723.1_pt1 | contig 60551 bp, 45 predicted proteins | sample 810851 | NCBI WGS metagenome assembly MDSV01 (sample SAMN05326640, study PRJNA326480) | marine metagenome | isolation source: seawater | place: Atlantic Ocean: North East | collected 2012
GGTGATGGAACTGGTGATGGAACTGGTGATGGAACTGGTGATGGAACTGGTGATGGAACTGGTGATGGAGCTAGTGATGGGACTGGTGATGGTGATTGTTATGATGCTGATGGTGAAACACAAGAAGAGTGTGAAGCTAATGGTGGAACTTGGATAATTGACGGAGATGATGGAGACACATGTCCTTTCCCTAACGAGCCGGGAGATACAGATAGTCCATGTTTCGAACCATCATGTCAAGAAGATCCAGAATCTGCTGCCTGTCAAGCATACATTGAAGAATATTGTGAAACACATGATGCTGACGCATGTTCCGATGAGGTTGATGATGGAGATACATGTCCTTTCCCTAACGAGCCAGGAGATACAGATAGCCCTTGTTTTGCACCAGAGTGTGACGACTTTGAATCAGAAGCATGTTATGAATATGTGATGGATTATTGTGAAACACATCCCGGTGAAGGCGGCTGTGCAGCATTTGAATTTATACCGATTGCGGAATTTATGGAATCATTAGTTATGGATACATCTAGTATGTGTAGCACTGCAACCGAAATGGGCTCAAGTATGATTATGTCTGGACCAATGTCAGGTGAGTTTGGTGAAGATCTATTCATTACTTTTACCAGTTTATCAGAATTTGATGGGGATGATACAAGAGTAAAGATGTGGTATGTTATCGACAATTTAGATGATGACGAAACTGTTACTTATGGGTCTGATACTACAACATTTAATCCTTCTCCAGAAGGTTCTCATTCATGGTTTGATGCAATTATTAACCTAAATATGGCATATTCAGAAGAACTTGAAGATGGCAGCATTGAGACAACGGAATACATGGTTATTTTGCGTGATAATTACACTGAAATGGGCGACTTTTGTGAGGAAAATATGATTTCTAATGATGATTCTGATGATGAGATGACTTTCCATTGTAGTTCTACTGTGGGCGGTTCACCTGATACTGAAATTGCTTTTGAATTGGTAAATAATGGTTTTGAGGATTGCGGCGACGGTTCTGATGAACCACAAGATATCGATCCTTCAACTGATTCTGATGGTGATGGAATTACAGATAATGACCAAGATAATTGGTTTGATTGTAATGATGAGGATATGAATACTGTATATATGACTGAGGTTAATGATGGAGTGATAAACTGTCCAAATGGTGCTGATGAAGGTTCTGATGGTGGTGACGGTGATATTGACTTGCCTATTCCTACTTTAGATGGTGACCAATGTGAAGGTGATTCTGATAATGAAGATGAAGGATTACCAACTGAGGCAACCATGGAAGGTCCAGATGTTGATGGTGTCACATATGTCAATATTTCATATGGTGGGCCAGGAGATACTACCTACTGTTACATGGAAATAACCGCTATGCCATATGGTCCTGATGGGGATATGACAATGCTGAGTTTTATGATGTCTGATGGAGAAACAACAATGATGATGGAAAATTGGTTTGAAGTAGATTTAGCAATGGTTGAGGACAATGACGATGATTGGAATTGGGGTGCTGCTGATTTAATATTATGGCCAACAGGCAGTTCTTTGCACATGTTTGATTGTGGTGAACAAGGAGTTATGGGAGATGATGGCGAGGTTGAAGAGGGTTCACAATTCATACTTTTCACTAGAGCTAATGATGATATTGCTGATTGTGTAGATCAGTCTGATGAGGCCATAGATTCAGATGGCGATGGAATGTCAGATACAATGTTCCACTGTGATACATTAGATGATCCAAGTGATGACATTAATATGGCTCTAGTCAATGATGGTAACGATGATTGTCCAAATTATTCCGATGAATATTCTCAGGACGGAGCTTCTTATGGTACATTTAATTGGGATTCGATGGATGATGTAGCAGATGGTTTTACAGCTGGAATGATAGTTTATGGCTTTTCAGATCACGATATAACCGCTAGTGAATTAGAAATAAGGATTATTGAAGTTGATTCTACTGTTGACAACATTAGTGAAGAAGGGCATTGTGCTAATATGGATTCTGCAGAGAAGGATATTGCTAGTGTACTTCTGACTATACCAATGGATCAAATCGATGGAACTACCACATTTACCGACGCCAATAGTAAAAATTGGTATGTGAATTATAATGATGGCGATGATAATGGCTACGTAAACATGGGTGATTCAGTTACCTTGTATTCACCTGACACAACATATCTTTATTTCACATGTGCTGAAATTCACGATAACTATGTTGACATGTATACTGGAGATACGCCTAACATGATGACTTTGCCAGGATTTACTGCAGTATTTTCAATTGTTGCACTAATGGGTGCATTTGCGGTAATATGTCGACGAAATGAAAATTGAATCCATTTGTCTAAGTGTGGAGCCACCGGCGAGACTTGAACTCGCGACCTCCTCATTACCAATGAGGTGCTATACCACTAAGCCACGGTGGCGTATTGTTTGCCACTTGCATGGCAATTATAACGCTTCGTCATATTTACAACATTAAAAAATCCCAGTTTACCATTAAAATTAGCCTCAAAGATTAATAATCTATTTTACAAATTCATCACAAGGAAGGCAACTTCCTTAGATGGGATTAGATGGGAAGCAGTTTAGATAACAAAGTAGAAATGAAAGTAAGAATGAAGGAATTACAAAGCCAAGTAGATGAGTTAAAAGACTTAGTTAACACTTTACTTAGTGTGATTTGCGAAGAGGCAGATGGTGTTCATACCGGTGCCGCTCCAACAATACCTGGTCAGTCGCACACTAAATTTTGTATGTGATCAACCTTTGATGACAATATTAGGCTTCATTCGTATTACTGGCCTAGCTAGGCCGGCCTTGGAAGTTAAATCAATAACCTCGTCAACATCTTTGTAAGCATCAGGTGCTTCTTCCGATAGGACATTTGGTGTAGATGCGTGAATTCTTATTCCAGAGTTTTCTAATCGTTGTTTTAATTTTTTTCCATCGATAGTTTTCTTAGCTCTTGTTCTTGATAATGCTCTTCCAGCACCATGGCATGATGAGGCAAATGCTTGATTTTGGCCAGATTTTGGTCCAGCCATTATCCATGATCCAGTCCCCATGTCTCCGGGAACTAATACTGGTTGTCCAGTTGTGCTGAAATTTTTCTCAATGTGGCCACTATCTCCTGAAAACGCTCTTGTTGCACCTTTTCTATGAACTATGCAACTGCAGTTTTTACCGTGTACCATATGTGTTTCAACTTTAGCAATGTTATGTGCTACATCATATAGTGTACGTGCTTCTCCATTTACACCCATTTCTAATTGCAAAACCTCTCTTAATCGATGGGCCAAAGCGCTGCGATTAGCGAAAGCAAAATTAGCAGCAGCATTCATTTGAGAGAGATAATTTTCACCTTCCTTTGAATGCATTGGTGCACAAGCTAATTGTCGGTCAGATAGTGTAAAACCATATTCTTCACTGTGCCAGCCCTCGCTAGTTCGATGATATTTTTTTTCTAATATCCGAGAATGTTCACTGCAGACTTGATGTCCAAGTCCCCGAGAGCCTGAGTGGATCATGGCTAATAATTGGCCCTCATAAAGCCCCCAATGTTTAGCTGTTTCAGCATCAACTACTTTTTCTACGGTCTGTAATTCCATAAAATGGTTGCCGCTTCCAAGTGTTCCAAGGGCTTTTAGTCCTCGCTCCAAAGCTCGATTAGACAATGTATTCTCTTCTACTTCTAATAGTCCATTTGATTCCAAAGCTGAGATGTCTTCGTCATATCCTATACCCATATCAACGGCTGCTTGAGCACCTCCTAATGCTAATTTGTTAATGTCGCTTATATTGATATCTAAACCACCTTTTCCAGATGCTCCAGCAGGAATTCTTCCAGCAATTCTGCCACCTAATTTTTTGATGTTAGGAATGTCATCAATAGTTGCTTCTAACGCAAGAACTCTTACACCACAATTGATGTCAAAACCAACAGCTCCAGGGGAAATCGCACCACCGTTTTCACCATAATCAACATCTGTTGCAATCACTCCGCCAATTGGTAAGCCATAGCCATAATGCCAATCCGCCATAGCCCATGCTTCGCCAACAATACCTGGGATTTCAGCGGCATTTACTAACTGCTCAGGACCTCTATCGTCTATATGTTTGGCCATATGAGCATGGTCTGTAACTATTCTAGCATCAACATTCATTTTACCATGGGCTTTGATTCTTACGGTACCGTCATCTTCTGCTTGAAGATGTTGCCTCCAATCACCGCCCATGTTCTACGGTTACACCATTAACCTTTGAGGATTGCCAATAAATGGCCAATATAGTAGTAGGGTTCAATAAATTGTTTATGTTGGAGAGTATGTCCAGTAGGTGTATCTATGTCTATGTCTTCAATTGATTTAGCAGTCTTTCACGATAATGGATATATTAGAAAGCAGTGTCGAGTTACAGGATTGTGGTTTTGGACTTCAGATCATAGTAGAGACACTTGTGGAGATACCACTGAGGATGAATATACCTTCATTGGTAATCCATTAATTAGTGGTTATTCTATGGTTGGTAAAGAACTTAAAGACGCTATGAGAGAAGCGTTTTTGTCATTTTTTGAAAATCAGCAGCATACTAGGATAGATCCTTATCCAATTCTTGCACGCTGGCGTGATGACATTCATTTGACTATTGCTTCAATTGCCGATTTCCAACCTCATGTGACATCGGGTATGGCAGAACCTCCAGCCAATCCATTAACCATATCTCAACCTTGTATTAGATTGACGGATGTTGATGCAGTCGGCCGAAGTGGTCGTCATTTGACCACTTTTGAGATGATGGCACATCATGTTTTCAATCGACCAGATGAAGGTAAAATGTTCTATTGGATGGAAGAGTGCGTAAGATTTTGTCATGAAATGTTTACTGATACTTTTGGAATTGATTCCAAGGAAATTACATATGTGGAAAACCCTTGGTGTGGCGGCGGAAATGCTGGACCTGCAGTGGAAGTTATTGTAGGTGGATTAGAATTAGCGACACTTGTTTTCATGAACTTACAAGAAGATGAGAATGGTGAAATAGAAATTAAGGGCGATAAATATAGTGAAATGCCGTTGCAAATAATTGATACAGGATATGGTCTTGAGCGATTTTGTTGGGCAGCAGCAGGTACTCCAACAATCTATGAGGCAATTTATCCAGATACTGTGAAGTGGTTGAAAGATTTAGCAGAATTTGATCAGATTGGAAAGCAATGGCCGAACTTGGATTTAAATTCATTACTTGGCGAAATGAGCAGATTAAATGGAATAATGAATATTGAAGCGGGAGTTGATGGTGATGAATTGCGGTCGATTTTCATTTCTCGTCTTGCAGAACGCGGCATTGATGTGACAAATGAACAATTTGCTGCAATTACTGATCCGTTGTCTAGAATCTATGCGATCCCAGACCATCTTCATGCATTATGTAATATGTTGGGAGATGGACTTGTTCCATCTAATTCCAAAGCAGGTTATCTTGCAAGAATGCTAGCAAGAAGAACCCTCCGTATGCGTGATGAGTTAGGAATTGATGTGACCTTAGCAGAACTTGCTCTACATCACATTGAGATAAATCTTGGTGGGAAGGTTATGAAACAGACTAATGATGGAATTGCGACAATTCTAACACTAGAAGAAGAAAAGTATGCTGAGACATTACGTAAGGGTGAACAGGTCATCAAGACTATGCTCAAAAATGTATCTTTAGATTCGCAAAGTATCGATGATGAGTTATTATTTTCATTAAATGATTCACATGGAATTGCACCAGATATGGCTATATCTTTAGCTAATAAATTAGGTTGGAATAATGTTGCCTTACGTTCAGGTTTCACAGCAGAATTAGCACTGAGGCATGCAAAAATGGCCAAGGATGCTGCTAAAGATAACACGGAAGTAAATTTGGTTGATGGAATAGAAAATTTACCTGCTACTAAAACACTATATTATGATGATGTATATCAAATTGAATTTGATTCTAGTGTATTGCATTGTGTCGAATTAGCAAGCGGAGGTTTGCCAGATGGTGTCACTCACGGTGTAATTCTCGACAGAACATGTTTCTATCCAGAGGGTGGTGGTCAAGAGGCTGATTATGGTACTTTATCTACTGATTCTCTAAACTTCACAGTAATAGATACGAGAAAGATTGGAGACCATATATTACACTTGACTGATGGGGCATTTGAAAAGGGTGATATTGTTCATGGTTGTATCGACTGGACTCGCCGTAAACAATTGATGGATCATCATACTTCAGTACACATTGTAGGTGGCGCTGCAAGACGTATATTAGGTCCGCATATTTATCAGGCTGGAGCAAATAAATCTGTTCAATCAGCAAGGTTAGATATTACACATTATAATCGATTAACTAGAGGTGATTTAGATTCAATAGAAAAAATGTCTAATGAAATACTGGTACAAGTTCATAAAACCGAAAAGACAATACTAAGCCGTAAAGATGCAGATAGGAAACACGGCTTCGATCTTTACCAAGGCGGTGCACCTAAAGGAAATTCAATTCGTGTTCTAAGAATCTCAGATCATGATATACAAGCATGTGGTGGAACTCATCATGACGACCCAGGGCAAATTGGCTCAATTAGACTAGTTCGTTCAACAGCTGTGCAAGATGGTGTTGAGAGATTGCATATTGTTTCTGGACAAGCAGCTTTAGATTATGCTCGCCAACAAGAAGGATTATTGAGGGAGACAGGTGATGTTTTTGCAGTTAATGTAGGCGATGTTCCTCGAACTGCAGAGAGATTCTTCAATGAATGGAAAGAGCAGCGCAAAAGAATCGAACACCTAGAGGCTGAAATCGTTCGCTTAAGGACTAGTGGCAGTGATGATACTAGTTATTCTAAAGACGGTGTCAGAATAGTAATTATGGAGTTAGATGGTGGTTTGAAAAATATGTCTAAAATGCTAAAAGAATTAACCTTGGATGCCAATAATCCAACCCTTGCAATTCTAGGTTCTAAAGAGGGTGGAGGGAAATTGATGGTTGCATCTACAGAAAATTCTCTAGCCAGTGAGAAATATAACGCTGTTGAGATACTCAAGGCAATAATCCCTGCCATCTCAGGTGGTGGAGGCGGACGTCCTACATTTGCTCAAGGAGGAGGTTCTAACCCAGATGGGTTAGAAGAATCACTTCGTTGTGCAAGAGAATTTCTCGAACTTAACTAAGACTATGAATTGCTTCTAAATCAAAGAACGAAACAGCCTTTTCTAATGCTTCTTCAAGAGTGAACCATTTCGCTTCTTCAATTTCTTCAGTTTGTAATGACAATTCACTAATATTTCCGTTCCAAATTGATTGATAAGTAAATGATACAAATGAAATTCCTTCTTGATTGAAAACTTTTTGCGTAATCACTGGAGGTGACTGATTAAGTAAAATTTCGATACCTAATTCTTCTAATGTTTCTCTTACACAGCCAATTGAAGGATGCTCATTATGATCCATATAACCTCCTGGAAGTGACCAAAAACCACTAAAATGTCCCCTTTTTACTTTAGCCATTAGTACATCTCCAGACTTATTTCTAATTATCACTTTAGATACTAATCGATGAATGCTTCGGTATATTGACTCTCTAACTACTGGGTGTACATTGTTGTCTAAAAAAACCTCATCTTTCCATGCCCATTCTTGAGGCCAATCAATTTTAGGATAACCTTTGATTACCTTTATTTGCTGCTTTCCAAAGTTGATATTAGTAGTAATTTTTTCTTCAAATGTTAGACCGAGATTTAATACTTCACTTTGTGTTGGAAATCTCATTTCATTTTCACTTTGAGATAGACGACCATTGATAGGTTTCTGTGGCCCATTACCACTCGAATCAACTAGCAAAACCTTGCCGTCATGCTCAAGATAAATTACAACATCAGGGTGGCTCATGATTGTGCCAAAAATCCATATGGTTTAATTATTGATAATTAGAATTACATTGAAATTGAAGTACTTAATTGTCATGGGGCTAATAATGCAGATGCTCCAATTAAACTCTCAAGGCTGGGCTAAAACCTATCTTATTTACGATGATTCAAGTGCTCAAGCTGCACTAATTGATCCAGTTTATGATTTCATTGAGTCTTATATTTCTAAAATTTCACAATTAAACCTTGAATTAAAAATGTGCATCGCATCACATACTCATGCAGATCACATAACTGGTTGCTTTACAATAGCGAAATCTATTGGTTGTGACTATGTTATGTGGCACTCAACAGCATCTTTAGGTGTTACAAAATATGTTGATGAAAATACTGTTTTGAAAATTGGAGATAGCGAAATTTTCTTTCACCATGTCCCGGGTCATACTGAAGATTCAATGTTAATTAGAACTGATGAATATCTTTTCACCGGCGATTTTTTGTTCAATGGTAATGCTGGGGCTGGGCGAGATGATCTGCCTAGTGGCCGATTTTTATTACATTGGAATTCTCTTAAAAAGTTAGAACAATTATCTGGTAAATTATTGGTTTGTTCCGGTCATGAAGCACCGGGTGTGGAAATGCAAACGTTGGCATGGAATCGTGAAAACAATCCTATTTTATCAATGACTAGTTTTGAACAATATCAAACTTGGCAAAATGATGTCACAGCTGAACTTGGTTACGTGTCAAAAATAAAAGTTGCACTTCCTGCTAATATTTTTGCAGAAATTCCGGAAGAAATTCCTTGGTTAGACAATTAGTTTAGTGGGTTTTCTGGTATTTTTCCACTATTTTGGCTACTTGGAATCGCTTGTAAGTCAGCAAAAGTTAGTTGCTTAGTTGGTGATTCGTTCATCACTGTTAAACGTTCATCCATTGACATTTGTGCGATGAATTCTATACGTCCTCTAGTCCTTGTCAAGTCATATGATAGAGGTTCTAAGATTTCTACTATCTGCTCTTCAAATTCCTCACGCACTCCTTCACCACGCCAAACAGAATATCCCCATCGATAAGCAATACCAACTATTGCTGCACCATATAGTAGTAACAGCGCAGTTGATGCGAAAACCACTGGGTTGCCATCTCTGGCTTGGTCTAGTAAATTTCTAACAATTAAAAATAGTAAACCAACTCCAACAACAGGTTTTAGTATACTTTCTAACCATTGATCTACTGGAACTAATCTACCTTTTGCAGGGTCTACAAAAACTAGATCTGACTCAAATGCAGTATTGAGTACTCCAAGAATTCCAAGCATTACAATGTACAAAGCAGAAGCAATAATTAGTTCACTCGATGTAGAATCTAATTTGAATACCCAATGAACAATTAGCCAGGCAAATAATCCAAGAAAAGCACCTTGAGGGACGTAATTAAAATGTATTACATGGTTGGAAAACTCATTAACCTTGCCGACTTTTTGAATTGAGCCTCGATGTGGTTTTGGAATGTGAATAACTTGCCAATGCAATATTTTTTCCATTTGCTTCAATGCATTAATCAATAACTTTTTTCGAATTAGTAAATATTCAATTAATATCAAAATAGGTATTCCTACAATGATAATTGGCAATGCCATTATTACAGCAAGTGGGAAGATTAGTAATGAAGGTAAAAGTAAAAAATGTGAAAGTGTCAACGGGTGAAACAAATCAGCCTCAATTAATCTTTGCTTGGATGGTTTAATCTTCAAACTTCGAGCCAAGTCATTCAATGTGGTTCGAAATGGTGCAACTTGTCGGCCAGCATCAATAATTTGTCTTACTGAGTTGCGATATTGTGATTCTTCGTGACCAACACCAATAAATAAACTCCAGGATAACCTCATAGGCAATGCAAGTAGAACTGGTATCGACAAAATTGCTGTTGCCCAAAGCAATCCAGATACATCTAATTCTGCAGCCATAGTCCGCTCATTGACTGCTAATCTTTAATCCGGTTTGAATGGTTTGGCTAATAGAATTGATTAATGATGTTTATTGACTTAATCGATTTACACGGTTCATGGCTAGAATTGCTGTTACTGATGGGATTTCAGATGCTGGTAAAACATATCTTGAGAAACATGGTCATGAAGTGGTTGTTAAGTTTTATACCGATGAGGAATTAATCGCTGGAGCTTTATCGAAATTTGAAGCAGTGATAGTTAGGAGTGCTACAAAAATTACTGAAGAGGTGATTGAATCCTCAAATCCCGGACTAAAAGTCATTGGTCGTGCCGGAGTTGGTGTAGATAATATTAATTTGAAGGCTGCTGGTGAATATGGAATTAGTGTCGTTAATGCCCCGCGTGCATCAACACAATCGGTAGTTGAATTAACAATTGGACACCTTTTATCCTCAGTGCGTAATATTACACAATCTGATAATTCAATTCGTCAAGGCTTATGGGAAAAGAAGAAAATGAAAGGTTCTGAGCTTGCAGGTAAGACACTGGGATTAGTTGGTTTTGGCAGAATTGCACAAAGTGTAGGTTCAATTGCTCAAGCAATGGGTATGAAAGTACATGCCTATGATCCTTATTTGCCTCCAAAAGTAGCTAAAAATCATGATACTAGACTACATAAGACTGTTGAGTCTCTATTCAGTAATTGCACTCACATTTCGATACATTGTAACTTGAATGATGAAACACGCCATCTTGTTAATTATGAAATGATTAGTAAAATGCCTAAGCGTTCGCAAGATGGCGTAAATTGTGGCAATCATATCGTTAATTGTGCTAGAGGTGGAATTGTTAATGAGGACGATTTATTGAAAGCACTAAATGATGGCTCTCTATCAAGTGCAGCATTAGATGTTTTTGAGATAGAACCGGTATCAATAGAGAATAAACTATGTCAACATCCAAATTTTCATGGCACTCCACACATTGGAGCATCAACACTTGAAGCGCAAAATAGAGTAGGGGCCGATATTGCTACCAATGTAGTGAATGTATTGAAGGGAAAAAAGTCTAATTTCATCGTAAATAAAGAATATTTATGACACATAATTCAAGAACCATTGACAACCGAATAATGATCATAGATGGTAATGATGTCAAGTAAGATCATCGTACATTGTGACCTTGATGCATTTTATGCAGCAGTTGAAACATTGCATCATGGTTTTGATAGTCAAACACCCTTAATCATTGGTTCAAATCCAGATAATGGTCGAGGCAGAGGTATTGTTTCAACATGTAATTATGCTGCAAGAAAATATGGCATACATTCTGCAATGGCAATTAGTGAGGCTTGGAGGAGGTGCCCTGGCGCACCTTATGGTAATGCAATATTCATTCGAGGTAGTAGAAGTCTCTATTCAAGGGCATCTCGAAAGGTAATGAAAATATTATCCAGACCTGCACAACAATTTGAACAGGCTAGTATTGATGAAGCATATCTAGATGTCACTGAATTTGTTGGCAATGATTGGGACTTAGCAGTCTCTCTATGTCGTGATTTACAGAGTGAAATCACAGAGTCAATTGGTTTATCAGCATCATTTGGGATTGCACAAAATAGAATTCTTGCCAAAATGTCTAGTGAAGTCAACAAACCAGGTGGTATTTTTCGTATTCTTCCAGATGAAATAAGTCAATTTTTTGTTGGTAGAAATATTCGTGAAGTTCCAGGAATTGGTAAAAAAAGAGCCACACAATTAGCTGAGTGGGGTATTACAACAATTGATGAAATGTACAGTTATGGAGAGCCCGCCCTATCTCGAATCACAGGAGAAAGGTTTGCATCATGGATAACTAGAGTTTGTGAGGGTTTGACTTCAGATCTCATAAGTCCATTAAGAAGTCGAAAATCAATTGGTAAAGAACATACATTCCCTCATGATTTAGACAATCATGAGTTTGTATTAGAAGCATTACTGAGTTTGGTAAGGGTTGTCATAAAAAAATCAAAAGAGATTGGTGTATCTGGAAGATTAGCAGAGATTAAGATTCGTTACACTGGCTTTGAGACTCATACTCACGGAAGAGCAATACCTGTGGCAATGGATGATGAAGATGTATTTACGGGTCTTGCGAGTAAATTATTTGCTAATAATGTTCATCAGGATCGAAAAATTAGATTGATCGGTTTTAGATTGGGGCAATTAGATACCCCCACAAGTAAACAAATAACACTCTTATCTTCAAAGTTAGAAGAGGACTGATCATTCCAAACTGTGCATCGAGGTTAATATCTTGCTAAATTCAGTTAAACTCTCGGGTATTTTGATACCCGAAATTGGTTGATTCAATGAAATACTATTTTCCTTTTTAGTAGACCAAACTTCACCATTAAAAGATTGCAATTCTGCCGATTTAGCCAATAACATGTCCGCTTTACTCAGGTCAAATTTATCGCCAAATGGATTTGTTGGGAATTCTTTAACATCTACAGCGGAATTTCCATAAATAGTGTTACTGACATGATGCGAGAAGAAAGGACAAATAGGGCTGAATGCTGATAAAAAGTCACGTACAACTCTATGGATTGTCCAACTCGCTGCATTATCACCATTATATAATCTAGATTTGACCATCTCCAAATAATGGCTAGGGAGAATACCTGTGCCAAAGGATTTCAAATTTTGAGTAGCAGTATATATGTCCAAATTCTCCCAAGCTTGATTTACCTGAACCATCATTGAATTAAACTCAAACAATATCCATTCATCCTCAATTTCTAGATTATTTGGCAAGTCATCTAGGTCATTAGGTACGTCAAATTGAGAAGCAAATCTAGCAACGTTAAACAATTTGGTTAGTACTCCAAAATATTTTTGTTCAATCTCTTCTGGATTGATGTGAAAGTCATCACCAACTTGTGCATCACACGCTTTCCAAAGTCTAAAGCATTCACTTCCAATTTTATTCGCCTTTAGATTAACAGTCTTATCTGGTCCCTTCACTTTCCAAGAGCCAGTACGGCCTCCTGAGCCACATTCTAGGACGGAATCAGCATCAATTCCATTGCCTAATGATTTACTCATCTTTCTACCCCAAGGGTCCATTCCAAGTCCATCAATCCAAACATGCTCAAAACCAGGTTTGTCAAGTAGTAGTGTTGATTTCAATAGAGTATAATATAGCCATGTGCGCACGATTTCTTTACCTTGAGGTCTAAGAGCAGTGGGGAACGATTTTTGAAATACATCAGGTTGGTTAAGATATCCACTGACAAATAAATTAGAGTTGGAAGAATCCATCCAAGTGTCAAATACTTTTTCTTCACCAATGATTTCTCCTAAATCATCTTTCATGTCTGAATATAAACCAATATCATCACGTGATTCTCGATTAATTACTCTACTATTTTCCGGTGGAACTTCTCGCCACGGTTGTACATAAGATCCAGAGGGTGGAACAATAATGTATTTTTCATCTTCACTATACCAAATAGGAATCTCGGTATGATACCATCGGCGCCTTGATATTGGCCAATCAATGCTAATGTTGTCCATCCAATCTAATAGGAACTGACGATTTCTAGGTGGGTGAAAGGTAATTTCTTCAATTAATTCTTTCATTCGATCTTGAATATGGGTTTGTCTCACATACCATTCTTTTAGAAGAATTATTTCTACAGGATTTTTACCTCGTTCTGATACTGGAACTTCCTGTTCTCTTTCTTCTATTTTGTCTATTAAATTATTATTTGTAAGGTATTCGATTACCGAACTTCTAGCATCTTTGACTTTCATACCAGACCATTGGCCTGCTAAATCTGTCATGCAGCCTTCCAAGTTAATCGCTTGAAACGGATTTAATCCCAATTCTCTAAATACAGATACGTCATTTTGGTCACCAAATGAACAAACCATTAGAACGCCAGAACCAAACTCAGATTTAACAGAAGAATGAGTCATTATTTCTACCGAATTATCCCTTCCTGAAACTGGGATTGGTAATTTAATTCTTTTACCAATAAGGTGTTTATATCTTTTATCATCTGGGTGTACTACAACAACTCCACATGCACAAATTAATTCAGGTCTAGTTGTGGAGATAATTATTTTTTCACCATCTTCGACTTCCCAAATAACATCAACTAATTTGGTTTTTCTTGACAATCGTTCAACTTCAGCATCTGCTATTGTTGTACCTTCAACTGGATCGTATATATTTGGGCGTAAATCCTCAATTATTGTTCCATTTTTGAAAAGTTCAACAAAAATTGCTTGAGTAACCGCTCTGTAATCAGGAGCATCAGTCAAATATTCTCGAGAAAAATCACAAGATAAACCCACTCTTTTCGCTGTATTCCTCATGGCTTGCGTAAACTCTTCAATGGTTTCTTGACACAATTGAAGAAACTCTGCCCTATCATATGTTTTCATTTTACGTTTAGTATTTTTTTCAACGGTAAACTCGATATTTATTCCATTACGGTCTACACCCCACGGAAAGTAAACTTCTTTTCCTAATAGTCGTTGTGAACGTGCAATAACATCAATCATTGAATATTGTGCCACAGCTCCAATGTGCCATGTGCCAGACGGATATGGAGGTGGTGTATCAATTACAAAAATTTCTTTTCCAGAATCAGGATTGAAACTATAACGCTTAGTATATTCTTCATCATTGTCAGAGTGTTCACGTTGAATTCTCTTTTCAAGGTCGACTGACCATCTTTTTTCGCTTAGTCTTGGAGTTGGCATTTGCCTCACCGGCCCCATGCTCGTAAATAGAACGGGTCCAATCACCCCACAACTTACATGATATCAAACCAACGCCTATCAAATTGTGAAGATAATACATGCATTTTGTAGGTAAGCATTTCAAGCAGACTCTTTTCGGTTGTTTAGGGAAGACTATGTCTGATGGTAAAGAAATTCCTCAACCATCAAAAGAAAGTCGTAAGTTTTCTAAAAGAATTGCAGCTCTTGCAGAATATAGTAAATCTAAAATTCAATCCGGTGCTGTTGATTTAACCGCTAGAGTAAGGGACTTTAGAGCGAAATCTGCGATTGATGCTGTGCTGGAAGCACCTGATCGATTTAAGAGAGAGTGGCAAAAGACAGGTGCAACTGGTGCAATAACTAGATTTCCAATTGCAGTGTTGACCGTATTTTTATTACTTACAGCATTCTTTGTGACGCAGTCTGGATTTCTAGATGATACTAGATTTGATGATAATCCTGATGAACCCGCCCTCAATGTGAATGGAGATTTAGAAGTTTACTTACCAGAAGGGAGTAAAGTTGGCGAATTAATTGATTTAGTTGAAGATGATTGGTCAACCAATGTAATGATTATTTATGTTGAATCCGGTTCTCGTAATATTACTGACCAAAGAATATTACAAGAGATGAGCTATGTAGAGAACAAACTAAATCCTTACTTATCTGACGCAATAAATGATGATGTCATTTACATTTTGTCATTGTCTACTGTATTAAAAGAAGTAAATTCAAGCGCCCCAAGAGTTAGAGAAGCATTCGTAACTGAGATAGGACAGTTGGGCTGCCAAGCTGGACAAAATGATTGTCCAAGCGCACAAGCGGCTGAAACTTTAAATCAATACTTTGCAGAAACCGATGAACAATTTGGTGGTTCATATGAGATTCCTAGTCAAACAACAATAGATTTAGTAGTTGGTGAAATGTATGAGGACGATGGTACCCCGACCCCTGGTTTGGATAAGTTATCTCGTGATGTTTGTACTGGTGGAGAAAGAGATTGTGGAGGGCCAGATGGTTTGCTTGACAGAGCTATAATGGCAGTGGCGGTATCTGATAAAGTTGAAGCAAAGGATTTGATTGAAGATACTCAAGCAAAGCTGGATAAATTTAGCCAAGAGATGCGTTATTGTGATGATACTAACGGTGATGGCGTACCGGATCCTGAGTCTGGTCAATGCAACTGGCAAGATCTAAACTTAACAATGACACTTACAGGTCCAGTTCCTATTACCAATGCAGTTACAGAATTTTCATTCAAACTGTTTTGGGAAATTTTCCCTACAGCAATTGTTTTAGTTGCACTTGGATTATTTATCTTTCACTCTGATTTATTACAAACAGGAATTACTGGAATTAGACCAATTCAAGGGATCAAGGTGGTGATTATTGCTGGACTGCCTACCTTGTGTGCTGTATTTTGGACTTTAGGTATAATTGGGTGGACAGGTTATCAGGTGACGATGACCGTAATTATCGTTGGTCCAATATTGTTAGCACTAGGAGTTTCATATGGTTTGCATATTACGAATAGATATGCTGAAGAGGGTGGAACTAAATCAGAAAAGATGAGAGCATCATTATCTTCTACAGGAAAAGCCGTATTTTTATCTGCAGTTACTACTGTTATCGGTTTTATTTCCCTTGTTTTCACTCCTATGAAACCTATTCAAACGGTAGGTATTGCTCTCTCTGGTGGAATTGTAGTAGTGTATATTTTGACTATGTTCATGGTGCCAAATCTAACTTTGCTATTAGATCTAAGAAAGCCTAAACACCCGCCTTTAAAGGCATTTGAGCATTTAGTCGACGCCCCGGTCAAACACAACAAGAAAGTAATCGGTTTCTTTATTCTGCTTATTTTAGTCTCTGCAACTTTGGGTCAAGCAAATGTAGAGGAAGATATTGATTTACTTGGGATGGCTCCTGAAGGTGAAGACCCAGTAATTAAAATGAAGCAGTATAGTAGTGATTTCGATGCTGGTCAAATCGGCATGATTTTAATTCATGCCAATGTTACTGGAGATACAAGTGATGATGATACTGGCAATGATGATCCTGCTGAAAATCTGAAACGGATTGACCAACTTGAAAGCAAACTCAATACGGTGAAAAATACTTCAGCTGTATCAATTGTGTTTTTAATGAAATCAACAGGATTTGCTCCCTCTGTTTCCGGTGTGCAAGCTTATGAATTTCTAAATCAAACATGTGCGATAGTAGATTGTGATGAAGATATACTGCAAACGGCAGAAGTGCTGTTAAATCGAGAAGTTACTGCAGACGCTTCATTTTGGGATTTGTTGATTCAACCCGACAATTATGGTTTGCCAGGTTCAACACAATCACAAATATTCTTACTTAATGTATTTTATTCATCGATTACTGATGAAACACGAGAAATTTTTATCAACGAAGATTATGATCGAACTTTAATTTATGTAGATATGCCATTTATTCCTGTTGCTGAAACTGCAAAAAGTGTAGAGGCTGTAAATCAACATACAGATTCTTTCCGTTCTGTAGATAGTGGAAGGGCTGAACATCTAACAGGTGTAGCTGCTACTGCTATTGAAGTTAACGAGCTAATTGTAGATTCTCAATGGACTTCATTAGGATTTGCAATTATTCTAACTCTTATTACTCTAGCTGTCGTTTTCAAAGATATTCAGTATTCATTTTGGACTACTGCACCGGTCATTGCAACAGTATCATTGCAATGGCTTGTAATGTGGCAGATGAATGTGACATTATCATTAGTTACTGTAATGATTGGTTCTATACTTGTGGGGGTGGGCGTGGATTTCTCAATTCACATTTCTAATAGAATAAAAGAATTAGGTGGTGGAATTAACGCCATTAAGAGTGCTGCAATTGGTACTGGTATGTCATTATTCGAGGCCGCAGTTGTGACATCATTAGGAATGGTTACAGCATATCAAATTCCGATACCTGAGATAAGACCATTCGTAACTGTAATTTTGATTCTACTGTGGGTTGCTGCAGCAAGTGCCTTGATACTTCTGCCAGCAATTTTTGTAACCCTAGAAAAAATGGGTATTGGTTCCCAAGGCGGTTCCTCAATGATGGCGAGGAAACTTGGTTTGATAATGAATAAAAAGGCAGATTTGGACGTTCTAGATGCAGCAATTAGTGATGATATCAAAGATGCATGGTAATCCAAATCTCAAAAGGGCTGGAACTGTTGGCCGACACATGGTCGGTTATTGGCTGATGAAATCAGAGCCGCATGTATATCCTTATGAACAACTTATTCAAGATGGCTCTACTCATTGGGATGGCGTTAGGAATTACCAAGCTAGAAATATTATGAGAGACGATATGAAATTAGGAGACCTTGTACTATTTTATCATTCCAATCATAAACCACCTCATATCGCAGGTATTGCTCGAGTTTGTAAGGAGGGATATCCTGATTTTACCGCTCAAAATCCAGATTCTAAGTATTATGATGTTAAAGCAACACCTGATAATCCACGATGGGTTATGGTTGATATTGAACCTGTTTTGCAATTAGACCAAATAATTTCACTTGAATCGGTAAAAAATAATCCCGAATGTGAAGGCATGCTGCTAATTAGGAAAGGTCAAAGATTATCTGTTCAGCCGGTTGAAAAACAACATTTTGATGCAATATTAAGAATGGCCAAAATTAGTGCTAATGATTTGAGTTGATTAAATGTCTAGGCGACAGATACCAGTTTCCAAAAGGGCATCTAGTATAGAATATGCTATTCGTGACGTTGTAGTCCCAGCAACAAAGTTAGAAATGGAAGGACATGAAATTTTGAAACTAAACATCGGCGATCCAATCGCCTATCCAGGCCTGCCAACACCTAAACACATGGTTGAAGCATATGTGGATGCATTACGTTCAGGAAATAATGGCTATTCACCTTCATATGGGTTGCCAAAGTTACGCGCTGCGATTGCTCAAGATGAGCGTAATAAAGGATGGCCTGCCAGTGAAGACGATATTTATGTATGTCATGGAGTCACTGAAGCACTTCAAATTATCTTTGCTGCAACATTAGAACATGGCGATAAAGTACTTGCTCCTGGACCACATTACCCACCTTATATGGCATATCCGCAAATGTATGGTGCTCAAACAATAGAATATAGATTAAAGCCAGATGATGGTTGGAGACTTGATTTTACTGATATAGAGTCTAAGATGTCAGAGGATGTAAAATTACTAGTCTTGATAAATCCAAATAATCCCTGTGGTGCGGTTACTAACAAGGATGAAATATTTAGATTACTATCTATAGCACGCAAGTGGCCTAACTGTATCATTATAGCTGATGAAATATATGATGGATTAGATTTTACCGGAGAACAAAGAAGTGTAGCCAGTCTGTCTCCCGATGTGCCAGTTTTTGTTCTAAATGGTGTATCTAAAGTATTTTATGCACCTGGATGGAGAATTGGCTATCTAGGAATACATGATCCAAAAAACACACTCAGCTTAATACGTGATGGAATTGAAAGATTGTTGCGTTCCAGATTATGTGCATCTACTCCAGCGCAAATTGGATATTTATGTGGGCTTGATTCCGATCGTAAATGGATGGAATCCTATTCGAAGAAAATTATTCAACAAAGAGATTTATGTGTTGATAGGATAAATCAAATTGAAGGTTTGGAAGTACAATCATCAGGAGGTGCATTCTACATGTTTGTTAAACTTACAGACAAAAAATGGGCAGAAAATGATAAGGATTTCGTATTGACATTACTCGAAGAAGAACATATATTGGTCGTACATGGAAGTGGATTTTCTCCTATACTTGGAAAAGGACATTTCAGAATAGTATATTTGCCGAATGTCGATGTTTTGAATGAAGCGTTTGATCGTATTGAACGGTTTTTAGTACGTCATAGAACTGAATAACCGGAGTATTGATGTGCAGTTGTGTGATGGCACGTCCATGCAAAGAATGAGAGTTGGATTTATTGCCATACTTTCAATATCTTTGGGACTATTAATTACCGGTAATGTAGCGGCAGAGGGTTCGAGTGATAATTCGTTTGAATTTATGCACTTAATGCCAATAATTACGGGTTTTTTCTCTGGGTTTTTGATGTGGAAATGGTTCATTCCCAATCAACTTTCAAATTTGCAAGTTGCATTTGAGATTGATGATGATTTGTATGAAGTTCACCGCGTCACTAGAGATAAGGAAGACGCAAGAGATCTACTATCTGAAGGATCGGTTGGATATGGCATCGGACTTTACATGATGGGGATGATCGGAGTGTTGATTCTAATTGGGGAATTTATTTTTGATCCCGATTATTTTTATCCTCCATCACTATATATTGTTGGATTTTTGGTTGGAGTTCCGATATTGATATCTCCTTGGGAGACTATGAATGCTCAATTGTCACGGACTCGAAGTCCATCTAGTAAATCTCCAATAATCGATTTTTTCAGAAGAACTCTAACTCTATTAATTATTATCGGCATCACTATTTTTTCTCTTATGTATGGTTTCCAAGAATCTACTAATGGATTTATCGAGCCGTTTTGGCTTGCTTTGGCTATGCTAGTTTTCATGTCACCAACAATATTTGCTTATGGTAGGATTATGGGTGCATCTTGGAATATGTTGCTAATTGGCAAATGGCGTACTTCAAATGGTAAACGAAATCCAATTGATCCTGATAAGCCTAAATTTTTCAACCGCTTATTTTCTTTATTGTTAGTTTTATTCTTGATTACCATGCCAATTACTGCTCTAAACGGAATAGTTACTGTACTTCACGTGCTACTTAACAATCCAAGTAATCAAGAGGAAGTATTGAACTATGGGGGGATAATTGGCCATTCAATATATGAGAGGATAGATTTGATTTCTGAGTTCTTATTTCATTGGGAATTTATCAAGAGTCTGCCTCAATTTTTGTCTCTATATTTAACACTAAATATTGCTATTGTCGGATTAGCTTTTATTTTTGAGTTAACCAGAAACTTGATGTTAGGCGGCCAGAGTTTCGGAGGTATATTCGGAGTAGTAATAGATAGTCCAAGAGATATTAGGACTGAAATAGATGCTCAGACTAGGCAATTAAAATTTGCCTTTGCTGGATTTTCTGGATATACAGTCTTGTTATTGCTATTGGTATGTTACAAAGAATTTGGCGGTTTAATGCCTTTTACTGAAAACCTAGAATCCAATGGATTTGATGAAGGTATGCGTTTATTAGCAACATGGATGTTTATCGCAGTAGGTCAGCTTATATTCCTAGTTACATGGCTACTTTCGACAATTAGATTTTCTCCACTTAGAAATTTGCGATTCGATTTAAATCCCGATGAACGTAGAGAAGGTGCAGTTAAGTTAGCTGGAGGCGATTGGATGCGTACTTTAGTTGATGAGGCAGCATTGGTCGAAGATTTGGATACTTTAATCCGGTTTCAAAGGCGCTCTCTTGATGGAGATCCTTCGGTGATTAGGTTCGAGAAAGCAAGAGCTCGAATGTGGGAATTAGCAATACGTGGTTTATGGCCTTCGGCTATTGAAGAGGCTAGGAAAGTACTCGCTCAAGCAGGAGGCGATGATGATATTTCTAGAATGATAATTGCTACAGGTCACATGGCATCTAGAAGACTAGATGCTGCGCGTGATGCATTGCATGGCTTAGAACAACCAGAAGGTTATGATGAACCTGAGTTATTGGCTTTTGTTTGTGAATGGTTAGATCCTTGGACTGGAAATGTTACTGAAGATGATTTTTGGGATTGGGAGAATAATTCATGTATTAATCACCTGCAAAACCTTACCCAAATGTTACGTGGATGGAATCCTAAAACAACTAGTGATTTTCATAATAAGGATAGACTTTCAAGAATTGCTCAACTATCTATGATTTCACTAATGAGAGCACAGCGATTGCAAGATGAGGCCTTAGAAGTGTCTTTAAAGATGGTCAGACAAGACCCCACTGGTGTAAGACCAAGAATTGCAGCAGCATTATGTCTAATAGACAAAGGAGATTGGCACAGTGCTAAAACGATCCTTGAAGAATTAATTTCTAGCGATAAAAACGATCCTAGAGTTTTAGCTCTTTCAGCAATACTTGGTCATCCAGTTGATGGCGAGGAATTTGAGGTTGCACTTGTTAATGGTGAAGGGAATAGTATGAAAAAATGGATCAATCAAGCTCCATGTAATTCAGTGGCTGCTTTGGGTATACGCGGTGGAATGGATGAAGCAATAAATGCAAACGTCCTAATTACTGCTCATGAAGCAACACGAAAACAGATGACGCCAAGATATCAATCCGGTAAATTATCAATTATTTTCAACTTCTTCATACTAATCCCAATTTGGATTTTGACTGGGATTTATGTTTATACTGAAATTGGCGATGTTCAAGGAATTATTACAACAGTATTACTATTCATGCTTCATCTCACAACTCGAAGAGTAATGCGCCAACAACGTAAGTTGATTAGACATAGAGATCAAAAAGCAATGGTTGCTTATGCCAAGCGAATGAAAAGATTCAAAGTCATTCCAAACAGGTCAAATATACCAGTAGGTACACATTTACTATTATCTGGTATTTTAGTATCAATAAATGGCGTGATTTTAGACATTGGACTGCCTGGTTGGATTACAGAACATTTACCGAGAGATTCAGATAAAGCCATTAAATCTAGGCTTAAGAGAAGAAGTGGTAAGTTGATAAAATCAAGACCGCCTAGGCTACAACCATTAGGCGAAGCTTGGTGGCTTAAAAGACCAAAAGAAGAAGGTTCAGAAACGCCAGCACTTCAAAGATTAGTTGGTAAAGTTGCTTATCGTGGTAGGCCAAGTTATATCGATCGCAAAAAAGGAATTGGAGGAAGGCCAACTGGAATCATAAATACCAGGCCAAGACCTGCTAATACATTGGATTTATCAAAACGTGGAATTCCAACTAATACTAGAATTTCAGAGCGTAAGTCTGAAATTCCAAAATTCAAACCCAAATCAAGAGTTGGTAAATCTAACAGAACCCCATCACGTAGGAAAAATAATTCAAATTGAACAATTTGTTCAAAGACCTATTAGTTGAGCACCTACCATGACAGAGACATCAGGTTCATGGAGCCCAAGTCAAGAAACAGTGGCAAAAGCTAATATTGTAATGAATGCAACAAAGTCTAGTGGCAATCTTTACCGTAATGGTTTAGGTATGATTGCTTCAGAGAATATTATTTCACCAATGGTACAAACAGTCATTGCTAGTGATTTACATGGAAGATATGCTGAAGGATTACCAGGTAAACGTTACTATCAGGGTTGTGATGATTTTGATACTATAGAAAGTTTAGGAATAAAACTCTCTAAAGAGATTTTTGGCGCCAAATTTGCCAATATTCAATCTACATCGGGAACAGTTTCAAACATTGCTGCATTAAAGGCTCTAGCTAAACCCGGTGATAAGATTACAGCAGTTTCAACAGCAGATGGAGGACATATATCGCATGCTAGAATGGGTGCAGTTGGATTAAGAGATTTAGATCTTTCAACATATCCATGGGATGTTGATCGGATGGAGCCAGATATTGATGGGGCATGCAGTTTAATTCGCGAAATTAATCCTAAAGTATGCCTCATTGGACAATCAGTATTCCTATTTCCCACTCCGTTAAAAGAAATCTCAGATGCAGCACATGAAGTTGGTGCTAAGGTAATATATGATGGTGCACATGTCCTTGGTTTAATTGCAGGTGGACAATTTCAAGATCCGCTTAGAGAAGGTGCAGACTTAATGACAGGTTCTTCACACAAAACCTTCCCTGGACCCCAAGGTGGCTTCTTATTATCTTCTACTGATGATGAGAATATGCATAAACGTTTGAACAATGCCATTTTTCCTGGTGTTTGTTCTTCATATCATTTGCATCATGTAGCTGGTAAAGTTATTGCACTTGCTGAATTTGAAGAATATGGTGCTGCTTATGCAAGAGATATAGTTAGAAACGCTCAAGCACTTGCTCAAGCATTAGCATCGGAAGGCTTTGATGTTCTTGCAGAATCAAGAAATTATACGCAGTCACATCAAGTTTTGACAAGACATGGGGAGGTTGATTCAGGTGCTGGTGCTGATGCAGCAAATAAGTTGGAATCTGTTGGAATTATTACAAATATGAATATGCTTCCAGGTGACACTAAAGCGTTATCGCCATCTGGTTTACGTATAGGTGTTCAAGAACTGACTAGAGTTGGAATGGGTGCAAATGAAATGTCTGAGGTCGCCAGTTTGTATGCTAAGGCTTTGATTCATAATAAGGATATTAATGTAATAAAACAGGAAGTAAAGCAGTTGAAGTCTGATTTTCAAATAATTCGATATTGCTTTAATGAAGAAGAACATTCAGGATATGTTCTATGATGTGTTATTATGCCATTGATAGACGAAAATCATTTACCTAAAGATTGGTTAATTAATGACTTATTTTGGCAATATTTTGAGCATAACTCAATCGGCGATATTGTTGATAAATTTGGCCATTATTGGGTAATATTTGATGAAGATCATTTTTCTATGTGGCTAAGGTATTTTGAATCTTTTATAGGTACTCCTATTGGCAGAATAATACATAATTCCGCTACAGATTGTGCAGAAATTATTTTATCAGACATAAATTTGATGAAAATTAGATTTTTTGCCAAGAAGAAGTTCAGCAATCTTATTAGCCAGAGGTGGGGGTTTTTTGGATGGGGGCGGCCTTGCTTTAAGAAAAATCAGGTAACAACAACAGTATTCGCATCAGTAAGTGCAGGTTTCTTCCTTGCATCAAAGGAAATACTTGATAAGTGCCGATATAAAATACAGTGGTCACAAAAAAGTGATGTAAATATAGATTTCATAATTTCAAATGGAAATAACGATATGCCAATTCCACAAGAAATTGATTTATTGCCATGGCACAAAAAAACTTCACAAAAAAACGAAAATAGTGTCAATTTCTATTCGCTTGAAAAAAGAGATATTGGATGGTCGATTGACGGAAAGGCAAAATTCGTCATTCCTAGTGAGTTAATTAATCGAATCATTTTTAATGCTAGTGGCTATACTAAAACATTGCATAGCGATGTTGCAAATAGATGGATACTGACCGGATTCCAAGCTAAATACTCTAATTCACTAATTTGTGCTTTAGAGGCCTCGAAAAAGGTATTTTTACATGGTGATGATTATATTTATCTTAGCGATGACAATGATTGGTATTCGATAGCTAATAAACATCTAAATTTATTAGGATTATCTTCAATTATCGACGTCCAAATTTCACAAAACAAGACTTATTTTAGTATGTCCGTAACTGAAACATTCGCATTATCTGTTGGAAAATTAGTAGGTTTGTGGGAAAGAGCCTATGGTAAAGTGGCTAAGTGTAAAATAGAGTTCATGCAAGATAAAATCAATCTAGAATTGTCTTCATTTTTGGAGTATAACCATTAGTCATGAAACAAACAAATATGGTTAAGTTCTATAACCGATAGATGTTGAGTAAGTTATACCCGTCAATAACGGAGTGGTTGTTATGTCGATGAATCCTAACCAAATGGCCTATGTTGCAATAGTATCAACATTGATTTTTGGTTCAATTTTTGTTGGGATTGCAGGAGTTTTACAAACCAGTGAAGGTTTAGGTAATTTTGACAGTGCTGTAGAAGAAGATATCATCGGTTCTGGAATCACTACTAATGATGCTATTGATTCTGATAGTGATGGATTGGCAGATACATTAGAATTAACACAATATGGTACCGATCCTTTAGATGAAGACACTGATGGAGACGGTATGTCGGATGGTTGGGAAGTTGAACATGGATTAAATCCATTAGACGATGGTGAATCTGATCCCTTAGAACAAGATCCAGGTGAGGCTGATGTGGATGAAGCAAACCAAGAAAATGAGACCGACTCATGGCCTGACCCTAATCAAGGCCCAAATGGTGATCCAGATAATGATGGTTTGACAAACCAGCAAGAACAGGAATTGAAGAGTGATCCGCAAAAGTCTGATACTGATGGTGATGGTCTAAATGATAGATGGGAATCTATTCATATGATTGAGGTTGAAGCTTTTGGTGATACTTTCACCTTATTTAATCCTCTTAGCGGCAATTGGGATTGCTCGTTATTAACTGCTGATTTGAAAAACCTACTCAGAGATAAATTTAATACTGATTCAAATACTCCAACTTGGCAAACTTTAGGTAATTCCCTTGGCCAACATTCTTGCGATAGTGTTCTTGATCAGGACGGTGACGGTCTTGCTAATTTTGAAGAGGAACTCTATGGAACTAATCCCAAATCAACTGATTCAGATGGTGATTTATTACTAGATTTAGAAGAGGTCTCTAATGTTGAAATTCAACGAACCTCAGCTGTAGGTATATTCAAAAGTTTCAATCAAAATGGTCAAACTGTTTATCGTAATTGTAATGAGGAAATAAGGTCAGATACCTCTCAATCTTTTTCATTCCCGGCTCCTTACATGGACAAAAATGAAAGTTGGTTTTATTTGGATGATGATAATGATGGTTATCTTAATGGCCCCTCTGATTGGGATTCTGACGGTGATGGAATGCCAGATGGATACGAATACTGTTATTCTATATTTCCCGATGATAATGTCATTTCTGGACTTAAATTAACAGGTTTAGACAGTGGTAATGTGCTTGACCCAAGTGATCCCTCTGACGGATTTTTTGATTGGGATGGAGATGATTTAAACAATTTAGAAGAATATGGTTCTGCAATAATATTTGGTGCTGAAAATTTCACTTCACCTTGGCAAAAAGATACTGATTTTGATGGTATGCCAGATGGATGGGAAACCAATAATGGTCTAAATCCAAGAGACGGAAGCAATGGGGACGAAGACCCTGACATGGATGGTTGGGATGTAGATGGAGATGGTTCAGCGTTTTATGAAGATCTTGTTTTTAATACTCGTGTCATGAGTATATTGAAAACTGTAGGTGATACAGTGGCCGAAGGGGATATAGTAGTCCTTGCACAGTACACAAAAGCAGGTGGACAACCTGTAGATGTTTCCATTTCTGCTCCTTCATCAGGTACTATCTATCAAATGAATGTAGTTGATGATCAAATTATTACTTCCCGTGATACTGTTTGGTTTGTAGTTGTTGAAGACAATGAACGTTTTACCAATGAAGATGAATATGAAGCAAAATATAGAAACAATGAGCCATTTGATGAAAACGGAGAAGCAAATATAGTCATTGGCACCTCTACTGATCCAATGAACCCCGATTCTGATAATGATGGATTGATTGATGGAATAGAAGTTTTTGGTTGGGAAATCATTGTCGTTAATAAAGGGGTTGAATTGACATTAGTAGTTTCAAACCCTAGTCTACCTGATACTGATAATGATGGATTATCAGACTATTTTGAGTATTCTTCACTTTGTGATTCAGGCTCTAATGCCTCTAATCCTGATACAGACGGAGATGGCTTGGATGATCAATATGAAGCTACTGGCGGGGGAGGCACTCTTAAATGGCCGTTAAGTGGTGGCGAATCTTACACTACAAGTCCTTGTGCATTTGATACAGATAATGATGGTTTAGAAGATGGTGAAGAAGTTATTTTAGGTAAAGATGGATATTATACTCATGCTAATAATTCTGATACCGATGGAGATGGCCTCAAAGACGGTAATGAAGTGATATATGTTCCAAGGCCGTTCCAAGATAGTACTCATCCATTGGTCAATGATACCGATGGAGATGGAATGTTAGATGGTTGGGAAATGCAAGTTGAATCTGAGGAAGATAACACTAATTCACACAGTCTATGGGTTGCTACGAGTACTTGGAATCAACCTAATTGTGATTCTAGTTCAACAAATAACTGTGAAAAAACTCCTGGTGGATATATTTGGATTAATTCTTTAGGTGGTTTTTATCAAGAAAAGAGTTTTGATATTTCTGAAATGAATTTAACTGGCTTTTCTGTTCCATATAATGAAAAATGTGATTGCAATGGTCGTTGGGCTCTCGATCCATCTTTATTATCTTCAGTCAGTAAATTAGATGATGCTAATTTTGATATTGATAATGATTCTTTATTGAATGGTGCAGAAGCACCAGATAAATGGAATACTAATCCAGTTGATAAAGATTCAGATGGTGACTTATTATTTGATGGATGGGAAGTCAAATATTCCCAATATGCAATAGAATCAGGATTGGTTACTAATGAAACTCTTAGCGCTTTTGGAGCACGTGGTGTTTTAGATCCATCTATGATAGATAGTGATTTAGATGGAATAGATGATGGACAAGAAGATCCTGATAAAGATGGTTTAAATGAAACTGCTTTAATAAAGAGATATTGCCCTGGATACAATGATTCTTCACTGGCAGAATGTCACATTGATCCAGACACTCCTGATGGAATGAAATTTTATAACAATCTTGCGAATTACACAAATTTTGAAGAAATGCAAAATAATACTAACCCAGTTTCTAATGACACTGATGGTGATAATTGGGATGATGGACCAGAAGTGTACTATCAAGACCATGATGATGATGGAATGGCAACTGGTTGGGAATATCATTTTGGATTTAATCCGTTTGATCCCGCTGATAGGGATAGTGATTTTGATAATGATGGTTTTTCAGCATATTGTGAATACAAGTGGGATAGTAATCCCAGAAATCCTAATAGTTTCCCCGGCCAAGGTGAATTATGTAGTTCATCAGAATAAATTTGAGCAATTTGTGATAAAGTTCTAAAAAGTTAGGTCCTAGAATCCAACATGGGCAGTAGGTTGAATGTAATTTTTTGCATTGTAACTGCTTTATTATTTGTCTTTAGTATTACAGTTAATGCCAATAGCTCAGGAAACTCTAATGACATTGATGATATAGAACCAATAGTATCTATTATTCAAGATGATGGTGTTGAGTTTACTCAAACAATAAATTTCTCAGGAACATCTAATGTTCCACTGGCAAATTTATATTGGAAAATACATGAGATAAATTCCGGAGATTTGTTAAGCGATTTGGGTGATACTTTGAATAGTTCAAATATTTTCTCTGATGTAGAAATTATTAATGATCAGTGGCATTGGGAATTATCAATTCCATCACTAAATTTAGATTGTGTTTGTAAATTATCAGTGTACTATAACGGTACAGATAATCTCAGTAATTTACCATTGGATTCAATAATTTTTTATTACGGAACTTCAAACCATTTTCCTATTATTGAATTTATTCCGTCATATCAAGCCCAAACATCGATTGGATATACAAATTTGACTTACCAAATTATATCACCATCATATATGTCAAATCATCCAATTACATTAGCTAATAGCACCTCATTTAAGGCCAAAATCTGCTCTTATACAGGCAGTACTTGTGAATCAGAACCCTTCATTATTGATTTGGCTCATTCAAATTTGGATCAAAATATTTACCAATTGACCATTAACCATTCTAATCTAGGTCTTGACGATGGCAATTGGTTATTTGAAATTGGATATCGTGATAGTGCCTTAAGATATTCTAATATTGATGTTAAAGTAATAACTTTTGATTCTTCTCCACCTATTGTGCAAATTTTTGGTAAAGCTATGGTTTCAGACATGGATATTGAATTATACTCAGTGGAGTATAATGATGGTTATGTTAACTCCAAAGTCGGAATTACTTGGACAATTTTTGAGCCAAATGGTGAGATTAGAGCAGCATCACCTATGGAAAAAATAGATGAAAATAGTATCGAGTTGCAGTTTACCAAATCTGGAGTATGGAAAATTAGTGTATTAGTCATTGATTCAGTTGGTCTTTATAATTCAAGTAATTTCACTGTTACAGTTAGCAATAAGAATCCTTCAATAAATATTAATTTTGATAATACTACAATAGTTAATAATCAAAGAGTAAAAGTTTTTGATAATGATTTATGGATAATTGATGCATCCAAATCCAACGATACAATTAATGATCTAGATGACCTTAGATTTGAATGGTTTGCCAATAATCAATTAATTAGCATTAATGGATCTATTTACTCGTTTGATTTACAGGGAATTGGTAAATTTGAAATCAAATTAATTTTACATGATTCAGATGGTGGTAGTGATGTGTTTGAGTTTACGTTAGATATTGAAAATACTAATAATCAAGGTATTCAATCTAAAAATACACTATTATATCCTGCTATTATTTTGATAATTGTTCTGTCAATAACCTCATTTACTTGGCTATTAAAGAGGAGAGGGGGTAATTTTAATCTCCCTAAATGGGGCAACAATGACTGAAGCAAGGTTTGAATAGGTAAAAACAGGTGGAAGTAGTATGTTTGATGAATTGTTCAAGACTTTAGCAGAAAAACCTCTTGCAATTACAAATGACGAATATAGGTTTAGACAAAACAAGCTTTATTCTAATTTTATTGATACTGACGTTTTGATATTATGCTCTTCACCTGAAACTATTCACTCAAATGATGTTCATCATCCATATAGAACTGAAAGTAATTTATTATATTTTACAGGTTGGATTGAACCTGAATCCGTGTTATGTGCAGTGCAAAATAAAGGTATATGGCAAACAAATCTCTTCGTACAACCAAAAGATACTCTAAAGGAAATTTGGGAGGGACGTAGGCCTGGCGTAGAAGGTGCACAAAAAAGTTGGCCTATAGACAAGGCACATCCAATTGAAGAGCTTGAAAAAATACTTGATAAAGTGATTTCTAAGTCATCTAGAGTTTTTCACAGAATGGGAATAATGCAATCAGTAGATGATTTAGTAATCGCGGCCATTAAGCGTAGAGATCGTTCAAGACAGCGTTTGGGAACTGGTCCTATTTCAGTTGAAGATCCTAGTAACCGTATAGCTGAAATGAGATTAATTAAATCAGATTCTGAAATTGCCCAAATGAAGTTTGCTTCCGATGTTTCAAGTTTGGCCCACATTGCGGCAATGAAACATGGGGGTAAAGGTGCTACTGAGAATCAATTGCAATCAATTATTGAAGGCTTTTTCCGATATGCTGGTGCTTCAGGGTGGTCATACCCATCAATAGTTGGAAGTGGAGAGAATGCTACCATACTCCATTACAAGCAGAATGATGATTTATGTGAGGATGGTGATATCGTTTTAATTGATGCCGGTGCAGAATTTAGAGGCTATGCTGCTGATATAACCCGCTCCTGGCCAAATAATGGTAAATTTACCAAGCATCAAAAAGAAATATATCAGTTAGTTCTAGATTCACAACTTGCCGCTATCGATAAATGTCGTGTAGGCAATCTATACACTGAACCACATGAAGCTGCTAGAAAAGTTCTCGCGGAAGGTTTGATTAAATTAGGAGTAATTAAGCAAGACATTGAAGAGGCACTAGATCCTGAACATGGTGAGTTGAAAAATTGGTATATGCATAATACAAGTCATTGGATTGGATTGGACGTGCATGACGTCGGCGTTTATTTGCCAAATGGTGAACCAAGAAAACTAGAATCTGGTATGTGTTTGACAATTGAACCAGGCCTATATTTTGGTTCGTGGAGACCGGATGTAGAATGTCCAAAAAATTATTCTAATCTTGGGATACGTATTGAAGATGATGTATTAGTTACTGAAGATGGACCAGTGATCTTAACTGATATGTGTCCAAAAACAATTGATGATATAGAATTACTTATTGGTACAAGTAAAATCTAGGTGAAATAATGGACTGGGAATCTATTCTTATTCGCCAAAAATCATGGCGTCCAGATAATAAAGATGAATTACGGTTGACCATTGACGAAGGTATAGAGTTATACAAAAACGCTCCATTGCATGACCTAATGTCTGCTGCTAACCAACGTCGCAAAATTTTGTTTCCTCATGGAATAGTTACATATCTAGTTGATCGAAATATCAATTACACAAATGTCTGCACAATTAACTGTCAATTTTGTTCATTTTACCGTCCACCTGGTCATAATGAAAACTACACTCAAACATATGAGCAAATATCTGAACGGATAATTGAATTAATAAAAATAGGTGGTTCAAGAATATTGATGCAGGGCGGAGTAAATCCAAGTTTGGAATTAGAGTGGTATGTTAAACTGATTAACTATTTATCAAAAGAGCATCCAACAATTGATTTAGATTGTTTTAGTCCTATAGAGATAGAAGGTATTGCGGAAGTTGCTGGAGTATCTACATTAGAAATTCTGCAGTGTTTCAAAAACGCTGGTATGCATGGACTTCCAGGTGGTGGAGCGGAAATGCTAGTCGATGGAATTAGATCTGATATTTCACCGAAGAAAGGCTCGCCACAAAATTGGCTAAATGTTATGGAACAAGCACAGTCTTTAGGCCTTACAACAAGTGCAACAAATGTTTTTGGATTTGGTGAAGACGAAGTCGATAGAATACAGCATATGATGAGGATTAGAGATCTTCAAGATAAGGCATTAAGTAGTCATGGAAATGGTTTCACATCATTTATTGCCTGGCCAGTGCAACTAGAATCCAACACCTTCGGCAAAAGAAATAGAGGCAAGAATAAGCATGTACTAGGCGCTGGACCCACGGAATATCTTAGACATGTTGCCATATCTAGACTATTTCTTGATAACATTACTAACATTCAAGCATCATGGCCTACCATGGGTCTTGGTGTGGCCCAGATGGCGTTATATGCTGGTGCTAATGATGCTGGTTCCACAATGATGGAAGAGAATGTAGTATCTGCCTCTGGTACATCAAAGATGTCAGCATCTGAGATCGAATTACAATATACAATTAAACGAGCAGGTTTTAAGCCTGTTAAGCGTGATAGTGATTACAATCATTTAGTCACTGAATTGATTAGAAATGATTCAAAACACTTGCCGGCACCAATTCCATCGCAAATATCGTTGTGATTATAAAATATTTATCGGTTGATTTGTTTCAGTTCGTCCTGAATTAACCACTGCTATATTCTCAGTATATAATGAAGAATGATTTACTTTTAATGGTTGAACCCATAATAAATCACTCATATTTTCCCTTTGAATAATAATTACCATTTCCCAATGTATTCTTATTAATGATGAAAAAATTGTTCCAGGCCAATATCCAGGTGGATTACTTATCGTAGTTTTTCCTTGTTCAATCTCAACAACTTCTGATTGTTCCATGATCCTCATTGGTTTAAGGAATAAACCTCCCTTAACATCATTTGATTGCATGGGTGAATCCTCACCACCTCCAGTGCCATCATCTAGGTCTACAGACCAATGGTGAGGTAATTCTGTGGTTAAACCAGGAGCAGGTTGGCCATCTTCACTGCGTCCTAATACATTCATTAGAACATCTCTCCGTGGTGGTAAAACTCCTACTCTCCATAGGACAAATTTTTTGTTCCAATTAGCTTTTTCTTCAGGAAAATCTATCTTAATTATTAAATCTTCACCAGATGTCGTGTTTGAATGGAAATTGATAATTGGATTTTTAGGTGGGGAACTAAGAAACTTCCTTTGTTTTATTAGATCTGAAAAGTTCGCACTCATTCTCATTATTATTGGTACAAATAATATCGGACCGACAATTATTGCTAGAAGTGGGTAATCTAACAAACCGAATCTAATTCTTTGTGTGCCTATTTCAGGGATGCCAAATATGCTCAAAATTGGTTGTAGGAATAGGTAAGATAATGAAAATAGAAGAATTATAACTGAATAATTCATTACTTTTCTAGCATAAGAGTGAACTGAGTTTGGTGTTAAGAACCAACCGGTTCTTTGTTTATCAACAATAGAGTTTTTTGGCACGCCTTCACTCATTTCTTGATTGTGTTTTTTATCTAACTTTATCACTTTATCATCGAATATATACCTTCTTTCAACCAACCATGAATTCTTATTTCCAATTCTAAAAGGTGGTGCTAAATTTTTGATTAATTCATATGCTTCTTTTTTCGATACATCTTTGCTAATTTCAGTTCGATTTATTCCGATAGGTAATAATTCGGGTTTAAATCTGTAAGATTCAAAAGGAGGATAACGTATTCTTTCTTCAAGATATAATTGACCCATGTAAAATCCTCAACTAAATATCATACGCATTCCAGCTTTTAGGGCTAGTTTTCGAAATGCAGGAACTTTCCTTAGTAAAGCCATACCCAAAGGTACAGGCTTTTCAATATCTCCAATTTGATTAATTAGGTTCACGATATCTGGTTTGGCAAATTGTTCAAAGTGTTTGTCTAATTCATTATCTTCACAATCACTAACTAATAGATTTCTTAATGCTCTGGCACGATTTTGATCTTTACGCATTTTCTCAAAATGTGATTTTGCAAGATTCTTCAAGTTAGATTCGGACAAGTTATTCAACTCGATAGCTATTGATAATTTGTCAACAATTCCATTTATTTGTTCAAAACCAGGTCCTATCCCACCACCAGTAGTTGGTTTTGCCATTCCAGATGCATCCCCCAAAAGCAATACTCTATCTTTGTATGCTTTTCTAACCATTCCACTAGGAACAGGTCCACAATATCTTGCAGTTTCTTTAATATTCGAAAATCTATCTTTCCATAATGGGTGGTTAAGTAAAGAGTGGTAGCATTGCTCAATGCTTTTTCCATCTAGTCGCTCAGCAGTAGACCAAAGACCAATTCTGCAACTATTATTGCCAGATGGTATTACCCATGCAAAGAATCCTGGTGCAATTTCAGACCCAGAATACATTTCTAACCAACGTTGTCGATTTTGGTAACCAATTACTTCTGTTTGAAAACCTATCATCAATTCTTTTGGTCGCCCCATCTTGAATTTTCTGCGTGTCCATGAGTGGGCACCATCACAACCAATTAGCAATTTAGTAGTGATTAATTGATTGACACCATCTTGATTAATTTCTAAGGATACAAGATCATCTTTAACATACGCATTCACTGGTTTTGAATTAAGCCATAAGGTTGCACCAGACATCATTGCTTGCTTTACTACTCCTTCATCAAACAATTTCCTACATACTACATATGTTCTAACAGTTCCACTTGTTCCAACAGGTACTAATGTTCCTGAAGGACCATGGATTAAAGCCCCATCAACTTCTTCCAAAATAGTATCATACAAACCAACTTGTTTCATAGCATTAGGTGTTACCAAACCTGCACATTGAAATGGTCTTCCAATCTCACTATGTTCTTCAATCATCAATACACGATGTCCTCTTTGTGAAAGTAATTTTGCAGTGTGCCCACCAACTGGACCTGCTCCTATGATCACGACATCCCAGTCTGTGCCCAAGGAAGATGCGTCCATAGCACTGTGTCTTGTCATGTTGGTTTTATTGTTGTGCAAATTTCGCCACAAAATTTCACTTTTTAGCAAATTTATATCCAACCGACTGGTTTTTCTTTAAGTATAATATTGCAGTGAAACTTTTTCCGGTTCTTTTTGATACAAAATCATCAAATGGGCCAATTTCACCTTTCTCAATTAGTATTTTTGCCTCTTCTCTAGTAATTTCTCTATTAGACATCTCTCTCGCAATCTGTATTTTACAGTCTGAACCGCCAGTGGCAGGTTGATAAAATACTTCAGTTTCAATAATTTCAGTTTTTGTTTTAGGACAGACTCCTACAACACCAGATACAACTGGAAATTTTTTGGCATTTGCAGCGGCCTCTCTCGGAGGAAATTCAAATTTGACCCTGTTTCCATCAAGAGTTAAAAAAGCACTAAATGGTCGTCCCTTTTTCGATGTAAAATCTTCTAAAAGACTTGATTTGCCATTAGTCAAAATTTGCTTTGCTTCGGTTTCAGTAATCTTACGCTTACACATTTCTTGTGAAATACCTCTAAATTTACATTCTTGGTCATCACATGCATACATTGTTGCATTAATTCTGATTGTACCATGAGTACAATTTGGACATGCACACAATTCGACATCTTGTACACTGGATGTAGTTTCACCTCCATCAATAAATTCAACATTTCCACTGTCGTTCATCTTTATTCCTGCTGAATATGGTTCACCATTTCTGTTAAAAAATCCATGAAGATTTTCAATTTGTTTTGAGGTAAGAAGTCTTTCAGCAGTTAATTTATCAAACCATCTTCCATTAGTATTTTTCCAAAATACAAAATCACATCCCAAGTCTTTACCTTCATTTTGTGAACAAATATAAGACAATACTGTTTCTTTTATTGGAGCATTGCAAGAAGGACAAAGTCCTATTGACTCTATATTATCGAATAATTTACTGCGGTCGTGATTTTTTATTTTATTAACCATATCTTCGACTATTTCGAAAATTAATGTCATATATTCCTTCCTAGAATAATCTCCAATTTGAACAGAGGATAACTTTGCTTCCATATCTCCGGTTAATTCTGGGGATGTAATCCATTCAACGGGTATTGCTCTAAGTAGTTGAATTAACTTAATGCCACCAGGTGTTGCTCTTAGGCTACCAGATTTGGCTCGCTGAATAAAATTACGTGATATTAATTTTTCAATTGTCTCTGCCCTTGTTGCTGGGGTCCCAAGTCCTTTACCTTTCATAGCATCTGCCATTTCTTCATCATCAATACTTCTCCCAGCATGTTCCATTAGTGACAATAATTTTGCCTCTTTTAGTCTATTTGTTGGCTTAGTTAATTCTTCCTTGAATTCGCTTGCAACAATATCTGTTTCTGCAGGATTTTCATTCAAAACATTCCACTTCTCAGGTATAAAATTGGACTTAGGCTTAACAGCTCGCCACCCGGAATCTTTCAATATTCTTACTTCTTTAATGAAATCATGTTTGCCTTTGGTTGTAATTCTTTTCTGTACATCCCATATTGCAATTGGATAAAAGGATGCCAAGAATTGGCGAGAAATCAGTTCATATAGTCTCTTTGCATCATTACTTAAATTACCCGAAGGGGATTTACCTGTAGGTATAATTGCATAGTGATCAGACACTTTGGAATTATCAAAATTCCTTGATACATTTTCCAATCCTTTATCTAATAGTTTCTTACAATGATCTTGTAGTACTTTTTGGCTTTCTAGTTGTTTTATCGTAGCGCCGATTGTTTCTATCATGTCTTCGGGTAAAAACCTTGAATCTGTACGAGGATAGGTGGTTAATTTATGGGTGTCATACAATTCTTGCGCTACAGAAAGAGTGCGACGTGATGTCCAAGACCAAAGACTATTTGCTTCTCGTTGTAAAGTTGTTAAATCAAAATTTAGTGGAGGATTTTCTTTTGAATCTTTATGAGTTTGTTTTGTTAAGAAGTTATCTTTCGATTCAAGCATATTTTCTAATTGTTTTTTTTCTGCTTCATCAATAATTCTGTGAGCTTTAGTTAATGGGTCATCTTTATCTTCAACATTATTCCTTCTTTCCCAGCGTGCACTCCATTCTGCTTCACCTGATTTGAAGTTTGCTTGAAGTTCCCAATATGGTTTTGCTTCATGACCTAGGATTTCTATTTCTTTATCTACGATAATAGCTAAAGTTGCAGTTTGTACTCTGCCCAAAGACATTGAGGTTCCATCATTTCTTCCAGTTCGCAAAAATGTTGAAGCAATTCTTGAACCATTCATGCCAATAATCCAATCAGCTTCAGCCCTACTTATTGCGGCATCACGTAACAGTGAATAATTTTCAGATTCTAATCTTTCATTATATGCTTTTAGAATTGAATCAGGCGTCATAGACTGAAGCCACATTCTACTCATAGGAATTTTTGTTTTAGAATATTCAATTATTCTACGAAAAATCAGTTCGCCCTCTCTAGCAGCATCACAAGCATTTACTATCTCTGTACATGATTTGTCAACGATCAGTTTCTTAATTGCTGTTAGTTGTTTTCTATTATTACCTCTGCCACTAGTTGGTTTTAATTCAAAATCCTCGGGTATAAAAGGCAACATATCTACACTTTTACGCCAATCCTTTAATCTGTCATCATACTCTTCAGGCATTTTTAATTCCAGCAAGTGACCTACAGCCCAAGTGATGATTATGTCTTCAGATGACCAGTGTGTGTCATTTCTTTGTTTAACTCCTAATACCTTGGCAATATCTTCAGCAACACTTGGTTTCTCCGCTATGATGACAACTGCCATGCTTGTCCTGCCACAGACGAAGATACTTGAACTCTCTCTAAGTCAATAAATTCTTTAGATACTATAGTATCTACTTGAAAATTAGTCAAGTTTTTATCCATTTTTTACCAATTGACGAAAGTATTTTTCATCCCATCTTTCTTCTTGTGCTGAGTTGTCACATCCGACACATCCTGGATACCCGGCTTCTAATAATTGTATACAAGACTCCATCAAAGCATCAAAGCCATCTTTTAGATCAAGATTTATCCAGCAAATTTTTTCACTTGGCTCAAATCCTCCTATTTGGACAATTTGTGTAGTAGCATTTTCTTGCTTAGAATAGACTCTTACATCATTGTTATTAGAATTTACAAATGTTGGGAATGATATGCGTTCCGGTATTTTTTCAGAGATGATGTCGCTCAGCTCAATTATTTCGTCATAAAAATTCACACTCGAGTGAATTGAAATTATCTTATTTCTAACTATTCTTCTTGCGGACTCTCTGACCACAGGCCAAAGGGGATGATTCATCCGCATATTTGTCCCTGTGAGGGGTAAGTCTTGAATGATACCGTTAGTGTGCCTTGCATATGGGGCTAATCTATCGTATCTTAGTTCGTCCCATGCTAAGATTTCAAGATTCTGAAAATGCCCACATTAGATCTCTTAAATTATTGAGAATATTCAGTAGTAATTTCCTTACCAGGAGAATTTTATCACTTGCATATTATCCTCGGAAATCACTTCCAATCAGCGTTTTTGGTTATGATTATAAACATCCATTTGGCCTTGCTGCTGGAATGGATAAAAAAGCTGAATCTCTAAGAGGTTGGGAAACAATTGGGCTGGCTTTTGCCGAGATTGGAGGTGTGACAATGCTTGAACAAGCAGGTAACCCCAAACCGAGAATGTTCCGATGTGGCAGTCAAAAAGCACTTGTTAATCGTATGGGTTTTAATAATCCTGGTTCTGAAAAAGTAAGTCAATCATTATCTAAATATTATGAAATATATGGTGCACCCGAGTGTCCAATATGGGTTAATATTGGTAAATCAAAAGTTACTAATAATGATGAAGCACATTTAGATTATTCCACTACTTTAGAACGATTATGGTCATATGGTGATGTATTTGTAATCAATGTTTCATCTCCTAATACTCCTAATCTCAGAGATCTACAAAATCAAGATGAACTCAAAAAAATAATTGAGGCATGTATGTCAGTGAATATACAAAAATCGAGTGAATCTAAAATGAGTCCTAAACATCTTTTGGTTAAAGTTGCACCAGACATGAGAGATGAACAATTGGAAAGTATAGTTTCAACTGCAATATCAACGGGATGTTCTGGAATAGTTGCCACTAATACTACAGTTTCAAGACCCGATAATATCTCAAATAGCGAGTCAAAGATAATGTCGCAAACTGGAGGGATGAGTGGGGCGCCATTAAATTCTTTATCTACAGATTTCATTTCCAAAATATACAAAATGACTGATGGACAGTTGCCAATTGTTGGAGTTGGTGGAATAATGAATGCCAATGACGCTTGGGAGAAAATAACTGCAGGTGCAACATTGTTACAAGCATATAGTGGATTTGTTTTTGAAGGACCAGCACTTACCAAAATCGTGGTCAATGGATTGGCTAAGAAGTTGCGAGAACATAATCTTTCATCAATTGAGCAAGCAGTTGGCATAAAACATCATGGGGGCGTCAATTAAGTGTTTACTAGACGTACAAGGTTGCTCATTACTGGCGCTATATTGACACTGGTATTAATCGGCGTAGTAATACTCCAATCACCAGAACCAACTAGAACTGTTGATGAGATTATGGAAAGCCCTAGTAATTATCTAGGTGAAGAAATATCTGTTAGGGGTGAAGTATTAGATGGTAGTATTGATAATTCATCAATGACTTTCATTTTACACGGAACTGACTCGCAGATGACAATTGATTTCTTTTCTGCATCAGTATCAAACGGTTTGGATGACAATCGGACTGTTTATGCTCGAGGTATATTAAAAATGGTAGATTCAAATTATGTTTTAGAGGCAGAAATAATCAAAACGTCATGTCCTTCAAAGTATGAAGAATGAATTTTATGTTAACCGTTCTGTTAAAATACCAAACTCCTCAGGGAGAGTTGGGATAGGTGGGGAGCTAGGCGTACCCTGTACCACAAATCGTCTTCATGGTGGGCTGAACACCTTGGGGCGGCGAAAGCGGCTCTATGGTTCCTATATGCGGACGTAGATGTCTCGCCCCCACATGACCCGGGTGTCATGAACCGCCTCCGGAGGGATGCGGGAAATGAATAACTGGGGAATCAGGTCAGGCCGGGAACGGAGCAGCCCTACTCGGGGCCATGGGTGCTGTGGGGAAGCGGGATGGAGAAAGTGTATGGATTTGGCCATGGAGGACGAGCGTCCACCCTTGGAATTCCCACTTCATATGTCAAACAAAACATTACATATCCATCCAGGACCAATCATTTCTGGAATATTTGGATTATTACTTAATTCACTTTCGTTCGACTTTAGTTTACGTATTGTAAATTCATGTGATGTTACCGCTTTAATCTCAAAATCTCTTATAATTTGATCGGACTTGACCCAAGATACTTGCGACTCACAAAGCAACTTTTGTTCCATTTTAGATATTCTACATTGGCAGTCGATTAGAAATTCTTCGTGAACCTCTAATCTGTATAGTATCTCCTCTAACCAAGTAATCATTAATGATTCATAATCATCAAAACCATCATTGTCAATTGAAATATTCCATTCAGAAGTATGTCTAACCAAACCATTAATGTTAGGATTAAGTTCATTACTGGTAAGTAATTGAAGCATTCCTAAAGATGTTTCTTTGAACAGGTTTGATAAGTTATTGGAAAATACCCGTAAACCAATATCAGCCTTACTCTCTAGAGTCCAATAACTCATATTATCACTATCTCTTCGAAACTTGAAGATTCCAGGCGATTTCTCCTACACGATTTATCAGATCATTTTTTGCTAATGAAAATGAGTCTGTATTTTCAGCACCCAATATGCACTCACATGCTGCATTTGTTAGTAATGCAGTGTCGGAAACGTCAAATCCCTTAGAAATTGAAATAGCAATTGCTACTACAGCAGCATCTATTAATCCTATGATCTGTCTTAGTTGTGATAAAGTACAAGGGACGTGTACCGTTTCTTCATCTTTTGAATATATAGTGACGCCATTTTCCCCAGATAAAACTACCAAATGTTTCCACCCATAATTATTGATTAAATTACTTGCAGCTACTGTATCCTCTGATTCTCCAATTCTACGTTTCATTAATTCAAAACCACGAGATTGGAAAATTATCCAGTCAACATTGTGAGTTCTATGTAAGCCAGTAAGTTTTGGATCAGCAATAATTGGTATATTGTTTTCCCTTGCATAATTTGAGATTCGATTAACTCCATCATCATAAATAACACCTTGACCATAGTCAGAAAGAATTACGCAACTAACCTCAGGCAGATTTAATATTGCTTGATCATATATCGCTTCAAGTGCTGTGACTGGGATTTCAGCATCTTCTTCAACATCCCATCTAAGCAATAATTGTTCACCTTGGATTAGGCTCTCTCTACTAGCCAACATTCTAGTTTTTACTGAAGTTGTACGATTTTCAATAATGGCAATACCAGATGTGTCGACGCCTTCATCTTCAAGATATTCAAGAATCCTGCTTCCAGCTTTATCATCACCGACAATTCCGTAGAGTTTACCCTTATATCCTAGAGATTCTAATCCACGAGCAACATGAGCTGCTGCACCAACATCTTCTTCTCGGTGAGTCTCTCTAAGAACTGGAACTGGAGCTCTTGAATTAAGATTATTAGCATAACCATGGATATAACAATCTAACATTATATCGCCGATAAGAACTATATTGCAATGGTCATCTTGACTTAATTTTTTAATTATGGTATTTAATTTGTCATGTTGTTCATGCTCAATATCGCTCATACCCATAATATCCCCTCAATTACCTGCATTATTAATCCTCACTTTATGCTGTCGCGAATTTTTGCTAATAATGTTGCATGTTCACCTAATGTTACAGATAAAGATTGTCTTAATGTTTTTAACATTGCTTCTTCATCTTCAGTTATAATTTGATCTTTCATCGCAGTTTCCAGTGTAGAATAATATGTTTGAATATTTTCTGGATAAACCGGGTCTTCAAGTGCCTGAGATAGTAATTTTTCATGGTTTTCTTGACTTATTCCAAATGCCATACGAAATGTATCTAGTAAAGCGATTTCCTCTTCGATGATTTTTTCATCTACTAAAGCTTGTCTTAGCATTTCTAAATATATTTCATTTGGTGGTGGTATATCAATAGAATTACGTGCCTCTTCTGAAATCCTTATTACACGTTCAGGATGCATGCCTAAAAACTCTACAACTTCATTGATCAGTTGATGTTCGTCACTAGTTATTTTTCCATCATCCCATGCTCTAGCAAACATTCGTCGCATTAATTCTTCACTAACTTGTGCATCTAGTGAAGCAATTCCAGATGGTTCAGAAATCGATGAAATTACAGGATTCTCATGATAAATCATTTTTTCATCAATATGAGCTAAAATTTCTAAAACTCTACGTCCATTCTTTGGTAATGAAGAGATTTCATTATTATCTCCATTGATCTCAATTTTGGTTTTCAAAACATGTTTGACAATCCTTTCTGCGCGCTCTTTACCTGATGGAGTTAGAAAATATACTTTCCTTCGTTGTTTTGCACCTGGGATGTGTCGATTAGTAACACTTATTTCATCAGCCCTTTCCAACCGTTTCAAAGTCCTAGGTACATGTTTTCTTTGAACATGAACTGCAGCGGAGATACCTGCTTGAGTAAGAGAAACAGGGGCTTCCCATTGATTAGAAGGTAGAACATTATCAAACAAATGAATTAGCATTCTTTGTTCAGTAGTGAGAGTCCCTAGAAATCCATCTACCATAGTCTCACTGTATGCTGGACATCTTAGGCAGCAAATAGAATCAACGGTTTTCCGTTTGTCTAATATGTTGGTCCATTAACGGGATAACATGGCCCGTCAATCACGGAAGTTCAATCCACGTGTGCGGACAAAAAGGCCATTGGGCTTGCAATTAGACGAGAATCAATCACCTTCAACCCCTCATCCTGTTCCTGAATATAGATCTGGTAAATGGTTTCTGCCTAATCCCATTGCGGCTCGTTTGCATCAAAAAAGTGGATTGGGGGTTAGTTGCAATGACGGTATTCTTCTTGAGTCTTTTGAAGTTCTATTTTGTCATTGGAATCGTTTTATCCCAATAGATAATTCTTGGTTAAATTCTAATCTATCAATTGATCAAGATTTAATTGCCAAATCGATAATTTTTGATGTTGCTAGATCTGGTGGTGAAATTGTTATACCAACCACTAATTTATCTGATTTCGAATATTCTAAATCAACATTCGCCGTTAAATGGAATCGTAATAAATCTCATTTTTCTGAACCTCCAATTTCTCAAGTTAAATGGTTTTGGTCATTTGATGATGTTGACTGGCCTGAACTTGAAAATTGGCTTTCCAGCGTTAATAGTATGGGCCATGAAGCAGAAATTTTTGTTGTTGATGATGAAATGGATGTAACAATGTATCGAGTCAATTATGAGGTTATCAGTGGCAATCAAATTTCATGGAAAGATTTGTCAGCTAATGATATAGACTCAGTCAATCAATCAATTTTGGAGATAGTTAAAACATCATCCGGTGGATATATCCCAATTGATAACCAGTGGCCACTAGAAACAATCGGTGTGGAACATCTATCCGGTATAAATTTACGATTTGAAGAGATTGAATATATTAAATCAAAATTATCATCTAAACCGAATAATAATTCATTATTTTCGCATCTTGTTGACCTTGGTTGTATTTTACGACCTGGTTTCAAGTATGGATGTAAATGGCGAGCATATGATGATGATGTTAGCACGTCACATGCACCATGGTTAGTTCAACCTATTTCTGATGCTCCCCACTGTTGGGAAGCAATATGCTTAGCTGTTAGATTAGCTGAAGGAGTAAATAAAAAGTGGTTATGTGCGAAAACTTGTGATGGAGAGTGGAAATTTATCAATATAAAACGCTGGTTACCTGGTAAAAATTAGTCATCTATTATGCGACCCCATGCATCTAAGCTTATTTTTTCATTTGTTTGATAATTATCTTGAAATTGTTCATCTTGAATAGATTCAACTTTTAATGATGATTGTTTAATTGTAAGATATACCCAAATGGCAGCAAAAAGTAGGGCAAGGGATATCATTTGTCCTGGAGAAATAAAGTCATTTAACGAACTTAATCCATTACTTTCAGCAGTCAAATGTATATCGATAACATATACATTTCCAACTGAATCAATTAATTCAACATTACCTACAACAATCATATTATTTGATAATAAATTTCTTGGCTCTATATCTAGAATGAATAAATCTGTATCATCTTTAAGATTAATATTTTGTTGTTCACTAGTTATTCGAGATAGAGGACCTGTGATTATCGCTTCAAAGTTTTGATTACCATCTCCAATAGAATCTATTGGAATAGTAATTTTGGAATTGGAATAAGCATCAATGGATCCGGTAAATTTACTTTCGATAGGTATACGAGCTAGTGATAATACATTAAATTCCAAATTCGTGATTTGATTCTCACATTGTATTTCACCAAATATTCGTGTTTGAGAATTTGCATTACTGATTGAATTAAAACTTAACTTTATTGTCGAATTTATTCCTGCAGAAAGTTGATTATTAGATAGAGATATCAATCTTCCATCAGTTGAAGATAATCTACTCGCAAGAGTACAATCTACGGAAGATAATGCTGTGAAATTAATTGATTCATCAAGTAAAATAGTTACTGAATGATCTGGTAAATCTACATCTAATTCATTTTCACAGTTATCCATTTTAAAATTAATCTTTGTGGTATTGGATATATTTACTTCAGCATACCAATTTACCAGTACGCCATCATGGTCTCGAATCAAAATACCCTTGCTACCAAATAAATCACCATCTTGAAAAATATCACTTAACTCACCCTCATTTATTCCTTTTATTAGGTCGTCATTCCCATCGGCCTCGATGATCTTAAGATATGGTCTTTCATTGTTTATATTTAATTCATTATCTTCGAACCCTGTAACGGTATTATCTTGGTAAGACAATAATATTCCATTGCCTGGTAATGAGGAGTCATAGCCAACATTTTTCCTATTTTCAATCCAAACATATTCGCCATCGGCAATTTTGATTCGATAATCAATTTTCGTATCATCATTTGGAGTGAATTCCAATTGCGGTCCTTGACAGTATCCATTTTCTTGATTCCATAATAGAGTGACATTTTCGTAATAATCAAGTCCTATACTTTGTAGAGTTGAAGACATAGGGAGAGCAGGAGTTCTACCGCCATCATTCCAATTTCCACTTGCCATTATGTCCCATTTCCCTACACCTTTCCACAGTGAATTACCAAATCCATGTGATGGATACAGATCATAAGCTCCCATTTGATGAAGCATCTCGTGCATTATGGTTCCAAATCCTTCATCTCCCGAGCCTATGCCTGCCATAGCATAATGGCCAATTTTTACATCATTAGATGATTCAATTATTTCGTCTAAAGTGGTAAAATGGCTCCATATTCTATTTGAGTTGCCTCCGACTTCTTGACCTTTTGAAGTGTGTAGAATTAGTAATCTATCTACCATTCCGTCTGAATTAAGATCATATTTTCCCCATTCAATGTCATCTAAACTTGATCGAATTACCTCATCAGCTAAAGCCAGTGGTAAATGTATTCCATTAATTGATGAGTCCCTTTCCCCACCATTATCAGCGCCATAATATGACATCGTTTGAGATGCTTTAATTATTGTTGAATAAATATCAATGTCTAAATCAACATTATTATTTGATATTTGACTGATATAATTTTGAGCATCTGGGAGAAGTATATCTTCTGTTTGTTGTATAATTTGTTGTGAGTTACTATTTGTATCCTCAAAGTCAACAATTAATACAATCCATCTTTCGTTAGATTGAATAGGCAATGTTTCAATTTCTTCATTTGAAATAATTACTTTATTTTCTTGTAACCAGTCTTCTACGATATCATTATTGATATATGTATAAATCGAAGCAGAAATAAGGAGTCCAATTAATGGAAATCCCAACCACTTGCTCTTCATTGACATAAGCAAATTGTTTTTAGGTTTCAATACTTGGTTAATTTGTATTAAAATCATCCGATATTATCACACTCATCAATGGGAAATTCCCCGATAATTCCTCCCAAAATTTTTCTCTTTCCTGACAATTATAGACTAATAATTCATTTGGTTTAGCATATGATAATATTTTTCTTAGGTCATTTTGTAATTTTTCATTTGAACATATGTTGTTCATTAAGATCATCTCCATAGAATCTGATTTTTGGTAATCTATCACTTTAATACAATCACAAATAACTGATAATTGTTTAGTAATTTCACCGTCTGCGGTAAATTTTTCCACGATATTGATGTCGAACTTTGGCTGTTTATTGAACCATGGTGTAGATATAAACTCGACAATCAATATTGAAACTATTGCGATAAAAAATCCATTGTATTCTTTGTCATAGAATGATAGAATGATGACAAGAGACATAAATCCATATATCCGAACACGCCACCAATTTGCATTGCTTGAATCCAAATTTTCAGTTATACCAGAACATAGAATTAAGGTAGCTGCAACTACAATTAATATTTCTAACCATACTAATGCAATTGAAAAAGAGATTAGTGATATAACATCATACTTGGCAACTAAGCCATATTCATTTTGAATGCTATGTCCAGCGCCAAATAGTTCAGGAATTAAATATATCAAGGTAAAGTAACTTAATGATAAGATTAGGATTGGAGCAATAATTAACAATAATTTAAGTAGATTTCTTTCACTATTGGTTAATGCAGGTTTAGTAAAAATCCAAAATTGGTGGCATATTAACGGAATAATAGTTGTAAAGCCTAAAATTCCTGCTGCAATCCAACGTATTTCTGACCATTTCTCGGGTTGATATAAATTAATGCAATCATCATCGCAGGGGTCAAATTTAGTAATTAAATAATCCAATAGAGAGTCTATGTTGATTAGCCATGCTATAGTTACAATCATCCAGACAAATATAAGAAGTCCAGTTCTCGCAAATAATTCATCTGTATGCGTTTGAACTTTGACATTTGAGTCTGTACTCAAATGCATAGTCAAAATATCACCTTCATACTAAATCAGTATATTCTTTAGGAGCCTTAGCTTGGACAATTGTTCTGTAAACGCCAAATATTGCCCACAACATAATCATGCCAGTAACTAAAATTGTGCCCCATGATTGATTAGAATCTAAAGACCATGCAAATAATATTACAGTTGCAATTGAAACGATTGACCTTCTAAATCCTTGAGGAACTGCCAGACTCATGTCCAAGTGTGGTGGACCACCACCAAACTTGCGTTCGTAAAATTCGCCTTGAACCACTGCTCCGACAATAATTATGGCTAGAGTTGTCCAATAAAACAGATTTCCATTAGAGAAGAAATCATCAGCAATTCCTTCTTGTCTAGCAGCCTCTATTGCTGCCGGATCTTCTTCAGCAACAAATAATGAATCATAATCTCCAACGCTAATTGTTCTTAATTCCAAATTTTCATCATCATCTTCAAATGTTGAATCGGGTGAACTGATTGAAAATGATAAAATGTTCCACAAATCGCCAGAGTCGAACTGTCCATTACCATTAACAGCATTACCAACAAGTTGGAAAGATATACTTCCTTCATCATTGTCAGGGGCGATCCATGAAATAACCCAATTATTGCCAACTTCTGATTGAGAAATGGCACCTGGTTCGTCATCGACAGTTTTACTTCCTTCCCCGGGTACCAAAGTGCCAACATTGTAATCCCATATCATGTACCCGCCATTTTCATTATTTGCATGTTGTAAAGATATAGTGAAATCATATGTGGCACCTAATTCGTAAGAGCGTGGGACGCCTGAAATTGAAACTACAACTTCAGTCGAAGGTGCACCGTCACCGTGGCAAGTACAGCCTGAATTTATGATGAAGTCATCACCATTTTTCCATGGTGGGCCTCCGGGATTGGCTAACACTGGAGCAATGAAAAGTAAGGCAAGAAGGGCAATTATCAGCCTCGGCTTGAGTTGCATATTGTCTCACCCACTTTTTGGAAAAATTCCACACCTTTGAACATTACCTAAATTTTAACGAAAAATTTCGCTTCATGCTTCTTTAATAGCATTATTTAATTCAGTCATCATTTTCTTTCCATCACCAAACATCATCATTGTTTTATCCATGTAAAATAAGTCATTGTCAACACCGGCATAACCAACCGAAAGAGATCTCTTTATGATGACTACAGTTCTTGCTTGGTCTACATCTATTATGGGCATTCCTGCAAGAGGTCCTTCTCCACTTCTAGCAGCTGGATTGGTTGTATCATTTGCGCCAATTACCAATGCAATGTCACAATCAGGGAATTCCGAATTTATTTCGTCCATTTCAATTAACTGTTCATATGGAACATTTGCTTCTGCTAATAAGACGTTCATGTGACCTGGCATACGACCAGCAACTGGGTGAATTGCATAACTTACCTGAGTATCAAATTTTTCAGCAACAAGATCGGCAAATTCCTTTACTTGATGTTGACATTGTGAAACCGCCATACCATAACCTGGAACAATAATGACCTTTTGCGCTCCATCAATCATCATTGCTACCTCATCAGCATCAGAACCAACTTTAGTTCTTGACAGGGACTCTTTTTCACCAGTTCCACCAAATGACTTGAATAAGACATCAGGAAGAGTTCTATTCATTGCCTTACACATTATAAATGTCAAAATTAAACCAGACGCTCCAACCAAAGAACCAGCAACAATCAAGACAGAATTATTAATGATAAATCCGGTAAAAGCGGCTGCTATTCCTGATAATGAATTTAGAAGAGATACTACCACCGGCATATCTGCTCCTCCAATAGGTAAGACTAGTAAAATCCCAAGCAGTGAAGATATAGCAATTAATGCAAAAATGACATTTTTATCTGTTGGATTTTCTATACCATAATATATCAATCCAAATGCAGCAACAATAAGTAGAACTTTGACTCCATTTAACCAACTTGGCCCCCAGGTTGGAGTTTTTATCCACTTGCCAAAGATCTCAACACCACCTTTTAGTTTGAACATTGCTAATATTGAACCAGTTAAGGTCATCCAACCAACTAGGGCCGATAATCCTCCTGCAACCATAATTACGCTTAGTTCCAAACCTGTGGGAACTGTCGAGGTATTTTCAACATATTTCCAAGTTTCTGATAATGCTACTAATGCAGATGCAGCTCCGCCAAATCCGTTAAACATTGCAACTAGTTCTGGCATTCCAGTCATTTCCACTCTTACAGCCATCCACCAACCTATTAGTGAACCGATTACTAAACCGGCAATTATCAATGTCCAATTTGCACTATCACTAGCAAGTTGCATATCCAATATGGTTGTAAGAACTGCTACCAGCATACCTAATGCACCCAATTGATTTCCTTGAGGCGCAGTCCTAGGGTGACCTAACTTCTTTAAACCAAAAATGAATAATGCAGCAGCAATTAGATATCCCACAGATGTCCAGTCAGCAATTTCCATATTATGCACCTCTATTTTTCTTTCCAGCAATCATGTTGAGCATCCTATTGGTGACTGCAAACCCTCCAACAACATTGATCATAGCAAGAACAACAGCAATAAAAGCTAAAATTCCAGATACTGCAGTATCTCCTCCTTCATATGCTACGTTTGCACCAATCAAAGCACCAACAATACTGATTCCAGAGATTGCGTTTGCACCGCTCATAAGTGGTGTATGTAAAGTAGCAGGGACTTTAGTAATAAGTTCAAATCCCAAAAATATTGATAATACAAATAATGTAATACTTCCAATTAATAATTCAGGAGTCATTCTAATACCCCCATAAGTCTAGTTTGTTTAACATGCATCTCACCGTTCATACAAATCAATACTCCTCCCATACCGTTGACATAAAAATCTGAATCTTCAGGAGCACCAAATAAAATATCGTCATCATCGGACAATGTTACTTCACCTTCTTTAACTAGTGAAGTTATGAATGTTGTCAGATTATTAGAATATAACATACTAGCAGTATTTGCAATAGTTCCAGGAAGGTTTGATGTTCCAACAATTATAACTCCATTTTCTGTGGTGAATATTTCACCAGTTTTTGTATCTTCACAATTTCCACCGACATCTGCATTCATATCAACAATAACAGCACCCGACTTGAATGATTTAACGGCGCTACTTGGCACTGTTATTGGTGCTGGTCTACCAAATATCCGTGCTGTTGTTATTATTATGTCTGCATCACTAGCTACACCACACACAGTATCGTTTACTTTTTGAATAAATTCAGGAGTCAACGGTTTGGCATATCCTGATTCATCTTCAAAATCATCCATTCCATCGACTTCTATAAATCTGCCACCAACAGATTCAATTTGTTCAGCAGCTGATTTTCTAACATCAGATGCATAGACTACTGCGCCCAAACGCTTGGCAGTTGCAATCGCCTGTAAACCTGCAACACCGCTACCCATAACAACCACCTTAGCAGGTCGAACTGTGCCAGCAGAAGTTGTCATCATAGGAATTCCTTTGGGCACATTCGCAGCACCTAGTAATACTGCTTTATATCCTGCAAGATTGTCTTGGCTAGAATTGACATCCATAGATTGTGCTCTTGATAATCTTCTAGGAATCATATCCATTGACATCAATGTTATCTTTCCTTGTAAACATTGCTTGACATACTCGGGATTTCTAAATGGGTCTGCTACACATGCAAGATTGGTATTGGCCTGTATATCATTTACTTCAGGGAAATTAATGCATATGATATTTTCACAAGACATAATTTCACTCCTAGAAACAATCTTTGCACCAGCTTGTTCAAACATAGAATCTGAATAATTAGCACTAACTCCAGCACCAGATTCTACAAGTACTTCAAATCCAGATTTATTTAATTTTTTAATACTAGATGGGACAATTGCAACCCTTGATTCATCGCTTGGTTCTTTAGGTACGCCTAGTTTCATTTTCATCACCTAATCCCCCATTTATGTGGGGTTAAATCAACCGAGACAAAGGAGGCTTTTAGATAAGACGCTTGAAACTGAATTAACTTTAAACATCATTGAACCATTTAACTTATTGACATCCTATACTTGGGTAGTTTTAAGGATGATTTTAAATGACGAATAAGAGGAAAAAAATTGCAGTGATTGGAGCAGGTAATGTCGGAGCAACATGTGCATTCGTACTTGCTCAGAAAAAACTAGGAGACATTGTCTTACTCGACATTTATGAGGGATTTGCTAAGGGTAAGGCATTAGATATGTCTCAAAATGGACAGGTTTTGAATTATGATGGCACACTGACAGGAACATCAAATTATGAAGACATAGCAGGTTCTGATGTTATTGTAGTTACGTCTGGTTTTCCTAGACAGCCTGGTATGACAAGGGAAGATTTAATCGCAAAAAATGCTGATATCGTTCAACAAGTTGGACAAGGCATCAAAGAACATGCTCCTGAATCAATTATCATAATGGTTACAAATCCTTTGGATTTGATGACATATCATATGCAAAAAGTTACAGGTTTCCCTGCCCATAGAGTTTGCGGACAAGCAGGAGTACTAGATAGCGCCAGGATGACACATTTTGTCGCTAAAGCAGTGGGTTGTTCTGAAGAAGATGTGCAAGCAATGGTACTTGGTGGCCACGGGGATACGATGGTTCCTTTACCTAGATTCACTACTGTTGGCGGAATTTCAATTACACATTTATTGGATGGAAAAACTATCGATGCAATATGCCAACGTACAGCCTCTGGAGGTGGAGAAATAGTCAAGTTATTGGAACGTGGTTCGGCATTTTATGCACCAGGTTCAGCAGCTGCAATAATGGCGGAAGCAGTCCTTACAGATCGCAAAAGAATGATCCCAGCATCTGCTCATCTAACAGGGCAATATGGATTAGATGATGTATATATTGGCGTTCCAGTTATTCTTGGATCTTCAGGCATTGAACGAATAATCGAATTAGAATTAAGTAATGATGAATTATCAGGATTACAAAAATCTGGCAATTTTTACAAGTCGCAGTTGACTGATTTATTGGGCTATTGAACCCTTTTTAATCCCAGGCAATATCGTTCGCCTTTGGTACTAATTGTAATCTTAGAATCATCAATATTTTTCACTCTAACCAATTCGAATATTCCATTTTGCCTAGTTCTCATACGAGTTAAAATTTCTTGTCCAGTGTAGCAACCCTTGTTTTCATGAACATAATTCCTAAGACCACAACGGTAAGGATTTTTTCCCTCATGAAATTCATATCCATACCATGGTACTAAATTTTCAATACGCCAATGATTAAAAATTTCCTCACTTACATATTCATCAGTATCTACAATTGATGTTGATTTTATTTCATAACAGTACCTTCCTTCAATGTTCACAATTGTTTTGTTATCGATTGTTATTACACTATTTGGCTCAGTATCCAATTTCGTGTCAAATATTATGCTCACATTGTTCAAATGAGTAATATCTTGTATCTTTACATCTTGAGACAATATCTTATCTTGAATTTCTTCACATAGTTTTTGACGATTAATCATATTTCCAATCATGATTACCAATTTATTGAGCGAAAATATCTGAATAAAGTCAATTATTTTTGCCTTTTTATTCAATATTATAGTTGATGCGACTTCATTATTCTTAAGCGTATCAACTTTATTTGAAGATAAACCGTTTACCAGTTTTAATGCGTCTTTACCGTGCAATATTGTTAGACTGTGGTTGGTTAATGCCATCTTAGGCATAAATCTCACCTAAGCAAATGATTCTCCGCATCCACATGCAGAAGAGGCATTAGGATTATTAATCTTAAAACCTCCACCCATTAAGCGATCTTCATAATCGATTTGTATGCCATTTAGAAGATGGCTTGATGCGTTTGGAATCATAATTTTGAAACCTGATACTTCAATTTCTTGACAGTCTATTTCGGTTTGCTCAACTATTTGCAAATCATACATGTAACCAGAACAACCTCCTGAAATAACTCCAACTAGTAATCCCATATTTCGGTCTTCACCAAAAGCTTGTTCAAGCATTGAGATAGCATTTTCCGTTATAGTTAAATCAACATTTACAACTTTCGGTGTTTGAATAATTACTGCAGGTTGAGTCTCACAGGTTCCGCAATCCATGTTAATGCGAAACGGTCCATGTCTATGAATCTGTGCCATAAATGATGAATTATTCTAGGATTGTAATTTCATAGGCACATTCAGGGTTATCTTGTTCAGAGCACTTTCTTTTACAACTATATACTTCTTTATTGTATCTTTCTTTAACTATTCCAGCTATTACGCTCTCATCCATATTACAAAACATTCCTGAAGTTTGTGGCTGTCCATCGCATGCATTTCCATCACTAACTGTGATTTTTGTAGGCGGTAATTGATTAAATTCAATATTACCCATGCCTAAGTCTGCCCATTCTGATTTTATATTCATCCAAAATTTGTCTTCGTCTTCAACATTTTGTAACCTAACTGCTAATTCTTGACCAATTCTAGCTCCAACATCTTGGAAAAGCTGATTCGTGTTAATTCCTAATGCTGTTAAAGGGTTTGGAGCAGATCCATCTTGAAGAGTGATCTCATTCCCATCCCTTGATAATACAGTATTGGTTTGTTGATAAATTCCATGTTTGAGGGATTCTTTGAAACGCTCATAAAATGATCCCTCTCCCAATGTTAACTGAAGTGGTTCGGTTATCATACCATCAACTATTTTAGCCTTGGCTGATGAATATGAATTAGCAGCATTCCATTGAATTTTCAATAATTCACTTTGGGCAGATAATAGCATATTGGATTCCATTAAAATCGCAGTATCTTCTTTTCCTCTTCCAGTAGGTGTATCTTCAGTCTGAACATATTGAATACCCACTTCTTTATCGACAAAAACACCACAAAGGTTGAAATCAGGGTGATGTCTAATCTCTATTCTTTCATCGATTTTGTCATAGAATCTAATTGTTTTTTCTTCGATACAAATAACTAATTTAACCTCTACTCCTCGATTTAGAGCATCATCTATAGTGTCCATAACACCAGATCGTAAAATATGAAGAATGCCCCACTTTCCTAATAATAACCATACTTCTTGTTCTGATTCTGCAATTACAGACTCAACTGTTGCTAAAATAGCATGTCGATCTTTTAACACTGAAAAAGAATCATCTGTGTTAAAATTAGTTTGAGATAATATTGGGATATTAACCGAATCATTAAGTGAATCTAAATTTTCATTTAATCTTCTCAAATCCATCTCTTTAGTTCTAATTATTTGACTAAATACATCCTTTACAGTCATGCCAAAAAACCTAATTGGCTTATCCAATGTTGCTTTCACAAGTCCTTTTTCTTGTAATTTTTTTAATGAGTTGTAAGCATCCATCCTAGTCAATTCAAGTCTTTTGCCAATTTCACTAGCTTTAGCAGGAGGTTGACTTGCTAAATCAATAATTAGCATTGCCTGCTTTTCTTCTAAACCAGCTTCGACCAATTTTTCAATTATTTCATCATTAGAAATAAATATCACCTTTTCTTTTTTTGTTCTTTCAATAAAATATTACAACGTCTCACTTGACCTTTAGTGACCTTTATCTCGTCTTTATTTAGTCCGCGTGGTATGGCTTGTTCAAAGCATTTTATAGCATCTTGATAACGTTCCATTTCAGCATATGCCGTACCCATGTTGTACAAAGTTTTTCCTTGAACATCTTCAGGTTTAATCAACATCGCTTGATGATAGGATTCAACGCATGCAGGATAGTTTTCCAAATAATAAAATGCATTACCCCTGCCATTTAGTATTCTAATTACCATTTCATCATCATTGGAAAAAGATGGTAATGCTCTGTCAAAACAAGATAAAGCCTCAGAATATTTCCCTGAATCAATCAAAGCAACTCCTTGATTATACCAAGAAATATCTTGATTTGATACAGCATTTGATTCAGGATTTCTAAATTCATCAGCAACTAGTGAATTTGATTTTATGTCCAAAGCCGCCTTAGCTAAATCCACTTGTGGATTAATTGGACTTTCGGGCTTGGATTGTTCTTCATTAGGTCTTGCTAAAATTTCATTTGCAACGCCCATTTGATTAATCGTTACTGGTTGTTCAGAGTATTGTTGAGCAACTTCATCATTTTGATTAATTAAATCAGGCTGAGAAGTGTTTGTTGAATTGCCTTCGATTTCAGCTGCTTTATTACTACACTTTTCAGCTGTGTTAGTATCCCCAGCAGCATGCAGGGCTTTAGATAATCCCCGCCACATTTCCGGGTCGTTACGATTAGTTTGGATCATTAGTTTCCAAATTTTGACAGAATCCATATGTTTGCCACACATAGTATATGCTCTAGCATGAAGCAGTGTTTCTCCTTGACCTAAAATATCTAAGGCAGTAGAAGCCAATTCTGGGCCAGCTGGCAAAGTTGGAGGCAAGCCTGATTGAGATTCTAATACTCGTGACTCACCTTCTGCCAACTCTACTAAAGTAGTTGCAAGTTCGTATCTTATTGGATTATCAGGTTCTGCTGCTACAATCACAGTTGCTGCAGCAATGTATGCTTCCGGATTTTTCAGTTCCATTGATAGTGGCGCCCATTTGTAAGCCGCTTTAACGTATTTTGGGTCTTCTCGTAGCGCATTTGAATAGCACACTGAAGCCTCGTTAAGCAATCCACGTCGTTGCTTAATAGTCCCTAAATTATACCACCCTTTAGGATTGGTTGGATCTAATTTTTGGGCATGTTCGATTGCAGAAATTGCGTGATCATCCAAATTGAGTTTAGCCATTGCACCCCCTGCTATTAGCCAAGACGGAGCATGCTTTGCTGCTTCATTTTTGAGATAAGGTTTTAGCAGTTCTAATGCACCTTTTGAATCACCAGATTTAATTTTTTCAGTTGCAGTTTTTACCATCTCATCTAAATTAATTATCGATTTTTCAGGTTCTTCATCAATTGGAACAACTGGTAAATCTGGAATTGATTGAACAACAGGTTGTGACACATCAATTCGTTCTTGAATTTCTTCCGTAGCAACAACTACTTCAGCTGCAGATCTGAGTTCATCTAAATCTAATTTCATATTTTGATCAGCATCATGATAAACTGCCTCTTCTAGTAAAGAATCAACATCAGTTACACCTGTTTCTGATAATACTTTATCCATATCTTCTTGTTGATATTGTTCAATTACTTCAACAGTCTTCATATGTTCAATAGGCTTACTTTGAGCGCTTCCTTCACATTTATTCTTCACTTCCATTATGGATGGATGTCCAGGATAGAATTCTAAAGCCTTCAATGCCATATTATAAGCACCAGATAAATCACCGATACGTTCGAGTAAAATGCACAAATTGGCAGTAGCAGGCGCATGATTAGGATTTACATCAAGACATATTTGGAAGGCTTGTCGCGCCCCCCTTGCATCTTGCTGAGCTTCTAGTAATACTCCACGATTGAACCAAGCCATATCTGATGAAGGATCTAATGCAATTGCTTTATTAAAAGCAGATAAAGCGGCTTTTGAGTCTCCGTCTCTTGAAGATTCTTCACCCTGCTGAAGTAGTGACTCAATCTGTTTTTCGATATCATCTTCATGCGTGCCGCCATCCGATTCACTACTTTGATCCATATGCCTCAATTTTATGGCGTCGCTTCCAAAGCATAAGCATTACTTATCTTTGTATGGTTTGACACTTACATTCAATAACCCTATTATAGTGGGCCAAACATGTCAAATAAGCCACTCAAAGTTTTAGGTCTAAGCGGTGAGTATAGACCTACATCTAAATGCGGCATGTTGGTTAATCATGCTTTAGATATTGCAAAGAATTTAGGTGCTGAAACTTACTTTTGGGATCTTGATGTCAAACCACTTCCAATTGTTGGAGAAGAAGGATGTTGGGATAATATTAACGTCAAAGAATTACAAGATATGGCCACAGAATATGATGCATTTTTGATAGCCTCACCTGAATATCACGGCACTATGTCAGGCGCGATGAAGAATACTTTCGACTGGCTATATTCTAAACATGTTTCTGGCAAAGCATTTGGTTTAATGTCCACTCTTGGAGGTGTTCATAACTCAAATACTCTCAATCATATGAGAATAATGTTAAGGTGGATTCACGGGTGGCCTGTTCCAGAGCAATTAGCAATAGGTAAAGTCAAAGAAGCATTTGATGATGATGGTCAAATTATCGATAAAGAAATTAGTGACCGACTGCATAAATTAGTAGAATCTGTTCTTAATGCTGCTGAGAAGTTAGCCTAGTTGGTGCTATTGTGACAAGTCCTAGATTTACTGATGAATTTGGTTCAACATATGTATTGATTGAGCCTGGCAATTTTAACATGGGTGATAGTGTAGGTGATGGCTTGTTAAGAGAACATCCAGTCCACAATGTGTCAATCGAAAATCCATTTTTTATCGGACAAAGACCAGTCACTCAGATTCATTGGAGTACTGTGATGAAAAATAACCCTTCTAAGTTTCAAGATGGTTGGAGCTCAGGATTAAGACCGGTTGAAAATGTTTCGTGGTATGATTGTATCGATTTTATTGATACACTTAATGAATTGCATAGTGAGGTCAAACATCTTTCATTACCAGGGTTTTGGCGTCTACCTACGGAGTCGGAGTGGGAATATTGTGCTAGATCGGGGACTATATCTAAGTGGAGTTTTGGTAATTTTGATGTGGATTTAGATCAATACGGTTGGCACGCTGGTAATTCAGGAGCATCAACTAGGGAAGTTGGAATAAAAAAATCAAATAATTGGGAATTGTATGATATGTATGGTTTAGTATCTGAATGGTGCCAAGATAATTATCGTGATAATTATTCAAGACCTTCAAATCAATATGCATATGTTGACGATAGTGACATTCACTGCCATAGAGGTGGATGTTGGTTTACTGAAAGTGACTCAACCAGAAGTTCTGCGCGAAGTTATTCAAAAGGTAGTAAGATCAGTGACGGGATAGGTTTTCGATTGGTATGGGAGCCAAAATAGTTATTCCTCTTGTAAAATCAAACCTAACTTTTCATCCAATTCTTCCAATTGTTGGTTTGGAGGGGTTTCACCAGGTGATATATTCCATTTGCCAGTAAATTCGTCATCCAATACAGTTAGCAAATTTTTACTTTTTAGTAAATTAATACCAGCAGCAGTTCTATGGATGACTGGCGCAATATCTTCATGATATAATGAATCTAGTATTGAACATATCTCTTCAAATGTCCTAGAACCATCTGCAAGTTGCCAAAGCATGCTATTTTTTTGATCTAAAGGCCTTCTAATCTCTTTTGGAGCACGTAATATTTTAGCCATTATTTTCTCCAATTTATTGAATCGTTTTTGAATTCTCATAATCACATTTCTGCCAGAAATTCCAGCTATTGATGGATGAATTCGAATTTCCCCGTGGTACCCCCACCAAACAGGCAATCTACAAGGGTATTTTCCATATAATGGGTTATCTTCAATACCAGAAATTGACATATTCTCACCTAAAAATCAATCAATGTCCATAATAATAAACTTAACATCGCAATTACTCCTGTGAAAGCAGTAAGTTTAGTCAACTCTACCCTTGTAGTAAAATTTCTTAGATACCAAGTTGAGACCCCACAAAGTGCTACGATAAACCACAAGAAATACCAAGGCGCTGGATAACTAGTCAATTTAAATCACCTTATCTCATTGCAGCTATCATAGCTATCTTATTGCCATTCTCACTAAAAATAATCATGGCATTAAAAGTCATAATGAAGACCAAATAAATTGCAGACAAGAACTTCATATCGGCCCAAAGTAGACTAATCAAGCAATATATATGAGTTAATTGGGTCATTCTTCTTCGATAGCAGAATCAACATTATCTTCAGATTTTTTTAGCTCTAACTCGTTTTTCTTTTCTTTTGCCCTAGCGGCAAAATATATTGTGAAAGATGGGATTAAAACCATAGAAAAACAACCGATAACTGCTGCTAAAGCCCAAAGAAATTCGGTCCCTGCATCAATAGAAAATACTTCAATTGAGCCAAAATCTTCGTTAACAGTAGTCAAAACCACATTTGGAGATGTTGATCTATTTCCTTGTTCAACAATTTCAACTATAATAATTGAAGGAGTATGTTTGTATTCAATAATTTCTCTCGCTATTTCAGTTGCTTCGCTTAATGACTTTGCAAAAACAGTTCCATTATTTCTACGTCCAGGATCGGTGGTAGTCATAGAAATTATTGACACATCTTCTCCCTCTTCACTAATTATTTGATGTGTAGAATTTAGATAGCATTTATCCTCACAATTAAAGTCATCAGCATCTGGGTCACCTAATTTACTATGACTATATATTCCTGCAGAATTGGTTAGCTTAATTATTGAATCATGAGACAATTGTGTTGCAGTAAGATTTACCCATGTCAAATTGGTTCCATCTGCACCAAAAGTCCATCTCCAGGCAGTAGTATTATCATCCAAATCATAAATTCTTGTTGGGTCCTCATCTGCCAAATTGTTCGAGGTTGTGTTAGTTTCATAAACATAATATGATGGTGAAACAGTTGCTCCATAAACCGCATAGGCTAACAAAAAGATAAGTGTGAAAGAAAGACCTAACAAGGTCCGAAGTAAATTCGGATTTTGGGCCAAAGCCTTCTGCATAATTATGCCAATACAGGCTCATTCAATAACACTTGCATTTTTCTATTTCGATATTGAGTCGTTGTTCTACATCCGTTTCATTGATATAGGGGAGTTTAGTCGCCAAAATGCTTGGTGTTGTTACATGACCACATATTATGATGTTCCTGCAGATTTGCTAATAAATGCACTTGCAGATAAATTATCAGATTCTGATAAATTTAATGCCCCGGATTGGTCCAATTTCGTCAAGACCGGAGCAGATCGAGAAAAGCCACCAACTCAAGCTAACTGGTGGGCGATCAGAACAGCTTCCATTCTTCGTAAAGTGGCTAAACAAGGTCCAGTTGGAGTAACTAGTCTTGCGCAAAGTTATGGTGGCGTTGTCAACAATGGTGCAGGTCCAAATACACCTGGGGTTGCATCGAGAAATGTAATTAGAACGGCATTGCAGCAATTGGAATCCGCTGGTTATGTTGAATTAGTGCCAACCAAAGAAGTTGAATCAGAAGATGGTAAGCAACAACTTTACGCAGGAAGAAGAATTACTTCGTCTGGTCAAAAATTATTAGATCAAGTTGCACATTCATGCAGAGAATCTGCAAATGAAATGTATCCCGGATTAGCTAAATATTAGGAAGTGGGAGTTTGTCAAGTATGTCTGTTAATAGTGATGACCAATTAGCAGAATTACGTGAGCAAAGAAGAATTGAATTGCAAAAGCAATTTGAGGAGCAAGCTAACATTCAAGCACAATCA
>MDSV01192345.1_pt1 | contig 60523 bp, 59 predicted proteins | sample 810851 | NCBI WGS metagenome assembly MDSV01 (sample SAMN05326640, study PRJNA326480) | marine metagenome | isolation source: seawater | place: Atlantic Ocean: North East | collected 2012
CCAAGAAAAGATAAAAGATCTATTAATTTAATTACATCAATAATTTCAGGAATATTATCAATTACAACTTCTTCATCAGTTAATAACGTAGCACATATAACTTGTAATGCCTCATTTTTAGCACCTTGAGGGTGGATCTCTCCATTTAACTTAATTCCACCTTCAATTGAAAAAGTACCCATATGAATAGATGTTAGTTATTATTTCTTTTTTTATAATTTCGATATGATTTTTTATTTTTTGGACTATGCTTTGTGAATTTCTTATTAGTTAACTTAATCAAACTGTAAGAATCTGAAAGTGGTTTATTTGAAGAATCTACAATAAGTTTTCCATCTGATAATTCGGATAAATGTTCATAAATAACATCATCTTCAACGGTATCCTTATTCCAATTTAAAAAACATTTTTTCATATGATTTGCAATTACATATATTAATTGCTTTTTCATATCACCTTCTTCCCATCCAATAGCAACATCAATCATCCTTTTAATATTGTTACCATAAAATCTATATTTTGGAAAATTTTGAGGGTAATTTAATTTATCAGGTCTTTGAGAGAAAACTTCTTTTGAAGGAAATGGAAATGGCGAATCAACATCTAATTTAAAATCAGACATAATAAAAAGTTGATCCCAAAGTTTATGTTGAAAATCAGGAACATCTCTTAAATGTGGATTTAAATTACCCATTACTCCAATTATTGCCTTTGCCATTTTATTTCTTTCGACTTTATCATCACAATCTAAAGCCTGATCAATCATTTTATGAAGATGTCTACCATATTCTGGAATTATAAGCTTAGTTCTTTCTGTATTATACTCTAAATTTTCTATCAAAACTTTGGTGATTTAATTAGTAAGAATTTACAAATTTAATAAATTATTAATCATAACGATATTATTCCCTCTATTTCAGAAGCTAATTTATATTTTTTTATAACTTCTAAGGGTGATTCCATATTTGCAATTATTGTTATACTCATAAAATTCTTTGAAGAAGAGAGATTTGAAGAAATTTTTCTATCAATATCATTAAAAATATTTTTAAGTGTATCGATGTTTATAGAATCTGATTTTAAAATAAATTTGAATTTATAGATTGATGGCCAATCTGAAGAAAGGGAAAGTTGTTTTTCTAATCTTTTATAAAATTCCTTATTGTCTTTTAACATTCTTTCAAATATATATAAATAAAGATTTATTAATTGATAAATTTGTTTCAAATGAATAATAACAAAAAGATTTTAATTACAGGGGGACCTGGATCAGGAAAAACTAGTTTGATTAATGAACTTGAAAAAAGAAAATACAATTGTGAAAAAGAAATTGTTAGATCTCTTACTATTGATGGAAAACAAAATGGAAATGATCAGATTTTTCTAAAAGAGCCATTAAATTTCTCTAAAAAATTATTAGAACTAAGAATAAATCAATTTAATAAAGTACATTTTAAATCTTTAATATTTTATGATAGAGGAGTCCATGATACTTTAGCTTATTTAAATTTTATTAAAACTAAATATGATAATGATTTAATAAAAAAATGCAAAAAAATCAAATATGATATAGTATTTATACTACCTCCTTGGAAAGAGATTTATAAACAAGATGAATGTAGGTACGAAACATTTGAAGAGTCAGTAAAGATTTATAAAGAAATAATAAAAATTTATAGTTTTTTTAAAATGAATACAATAATAGTAGAAAAAGATTCTATTGAAAATAGAATAAATAAGATTTTAAGTTATATCAAAAAAATATTTTAAAATGAAAAAATTAAAAATTATTTTTATGGGTACATCCGATTTTGCTGTACAAAGTCTTGATTATCTACTATTAAATAATTTTGATATTAAAGCAGTTATTACAGCTCCAGATAAAAAATCAGGTAGAGGAAATAAAATCAATTTTTCAGATGTAAAAAAATATAGTTTAAATAAAAATTTAAAATTATTACAACCTGAAAACTTAAAAAAAATAGATTTTGTTAATGAATTAAAATCTTTTAACCCAGATGTATTTATTGTAGTTGCATTTAGAATGTTGCCAAAAGTAGTTTGGGAAATTCCAAAAAAAGGAACAATAAATCTACATGCATCATTATTACCAGAATTAAGAGGAGCAGCACCAATTCATTGGGCAATTATAAATGGGTTTAAAAAGACAGGTGTTACAACCTTTTTTATTAATGAAAAAATTGATTATGGAAATATAATTGAACAAAAAGAAGTAAAAATTGAAGATTTTGAAAATACTGGAAGCTTATATGAAAAATTGAAAAATAGTGGAAGTTTATTATTATTTTCTACTTTAGAATTAATATCTAAAAATAATTTAAAAATAATTAAACAAAGTAGTTCATTAAATTTATTTAAAGCTCCCAAACTAAATAAAAAAAATACAAGGATAGACTGGAATGAACCTGGATATAAAATTTTTAATTTGATAAGAGGTTTATCACCTTTTCCATCAGCCTGGACAAAAGATGAAAAAAATAATAAAATAATAAAACTATTAAAGGTAGTTTTTCATAAAGAAACAATAACAACAAAAAATTTAAATGGTATTATTTCTATGAATAATAATATTTTGAAAATCTTTTTAAATGATGGATATTTAGAGGTATTAGCAATTCAAATAGAAGGAAAAAAGAGGATGACCGGAAAAGAATTTATAAATGGATATAGAGATTATGATTCTATTAGACTTTTATAGTTATTTTAAATAAATTAAATAATTTGGTAAAAAAAGGGAATCTTTTAATAGCTGAACCTACTGGTTTCTCAGATTTAAATTTTAACAGGTCAGTAATACTAATAGTTGAACATAATGAATCAGGTTCAGTTGGTTTTGTTTTAAATAAAAAACTCGACTTTTCTACAATTGATTTAATTCCAGATTTAAAATATAAATTTCCAATTTATAACGGAGGGCCTGTTCAAACTGATAATTTATATTTTATCCATAATCAGCCTAAACTAATTCCAAATAGTTTGAAAATCATAAAAGAAATATACTGGGGAGGAAACTTCAATGAAGTTTTAAAATTAATTAATACTAAACAAATTAAGTTAGATCAAATAAAATTCTTTTTAGGTTATTCAGGATGGGATAAGAATCAATTAAAAAATGAAATAAACATGTCCTCCTGGGTTATTAAAAAAGAAAATAGTAATACAAATTTATTACTCAAAAGCTGTAAGGATATTTGGAAAAAAAAACTTTTGGAATTAGGAGGAAAGTATCTTATTTGGTCTAATTCGCCAGAAAACCCAAGTAATAATTAATAATCAGATATTTGTTTGTTTAAATAATTTATAATAGAAATAGCAACTTTATTCGAAAAATGTTTTTTTCTGTAATCTGTTACGGGAATTATTCCAGAAATTGAATTTGTCACCCATATTTCACTTGAAGAAATTAATTCATAGAGTGAAAAATCTTTTTCTTCAATCTTAAAATTTTTCAATTTATTAATTGTTTCTATAATCTTATTTCTCATAACACCGTTTAAGCATCCTGAGGATAAAGTTGGAGTTTTTATAATACTATCATTTACTATAAAAATATTGCCATTTAAAAATTCTGAAACAACTTTTTTATCATTTAATAATATACAATTATCTAAATCATTTTCTTCAGCATATATACTGCCAATAACATTTACAACTTTATTATTTGTTTTTAAATTAGAAATTAAGTTAGATTGAATTTGATATTCCTTAAATAGATCTATCTTATATGATTGTATATTAACATTAAATAATTTTTGATCTGTTTTTTGAGAATCAATAACAAAAATTGGATCATTATACTGTGGAAGATATAGTCCGCCCCCTTTTCTAAAAATTGTTAACCTGACTCTTCCACTAAAAAAAGGTTCTATTTTTAAGTTGGTTTTTCTTATTTCATCTTCAAAAAAATCAGGAGTGTATAAATTAGGAATTTCAATTCTAAGAATTCTCATCGAAGATATAAGTCTTAAGTAATGTTCTTCCCAATAAATAATTTTATTATCAACAACTTTTATTGTTTCAAAAATAGAATCCCCAAATAAAAAACCCCTATTACCAAAGTGATCTGAAGATAAATCTTTAAAATTTCCGTTGTAATTAATCATTAATTATTAAGAAGATCCTAAAACCTGTTTTAAATCAGAAATTTGATTATCCCACAACATTTTGGTTTCTTCGACTTCATCATCATATGCAAAATCTGTTACCATCAAAGAAACGTCTTTTGTTATTTCATCAACAACTATTTTTATTTCAAAGAAACATTTGTCCTGATCTTCACTATCATCTAACCATCTAAATTTTACAAAGCTATTTGATTTACTACTAATTAATTCAGCCTTTTCTTCAGATCCATCCCAAAAGAAAGAAAAGATTATTCCCCTGGAATTTACATTATCAGCAAACCATTCTGAAAGACCAGATGCAGAAGAAATATATTGATATAACATCTGAGGAGATGCATGAATTGGGAACTCTAACTCAAACTTTACTTTTAATTCCATAGATTGGCAATATATAGATTAAAATTGATGTAAAAAAAAATTAAATAATTTTTTATTCTATGTTTGAGTCTAGTTAATTTGTTTATATATTTACGCGCATTTTAATCTTGGCGAGGTAGCTCAGGTGGTCAGAGCGTCGGATTCATAACCCGGAGGTCGGGAGTTCAAGTCTCCCCCTCGCTACTTTTTTAAAATAACTCCGGATTAATTTTTTTAATTGAATAATTTGACTGACTACCACTTTTCATATTCTTAATAATGACTTCTTCCTTTTTGTATTCATCCTCGCCCATTATAATTGCATAATTAACATTATGTTTATTTGCATATGAAAATTGCTTATTTAATTTAACTTTATCAGGGTATATATCAATTTTTTTTCCAGCATTTCTTAGTTTGTTAATTATTGGGTATAATTTCTCTAAATAAGTAATTCCAAAATTTATTACAATAATATCAAAATTATGATTTAAATGTTTTGGAAATAAACCTTGTAGCTCCATTTGCATAAAAATTCTGTCTAATCCAAAAGAAATTCCAACTCCACTCATATTTTTTAAATTAAAAAATGAAGTTAAATCATCATATCTTCCTCCACCTCCCAAAGACCCAATTGAGCTATTTGAATTCAAATTTACCTCAAGAATTGTTCCAGTATAATAATTTAGTCCACGAGCTAATGTTAAATCGAATTGAATTTTATTTTTAATACAATTATTTTTAGAAATAAAATTCAAAATAGTATTTATATCCTCAATACCTCTTTTTCCGTTATCTGATGCATTAAATAATATTTTTAATTTTTCAATAGTAATATTTTCTTTAGCCAACAAACTACTTAATTTAGAAACAGATTTACTATCCGATATTTTATTTAATTCATTAATTACACTGTTTACACCTATTTTATCTGTTTTATCAAGAATAGATATAAAATCAGTTAATTTATTCCCAAATCCTACATAATTTGCAAATGCATTCAAAATTTTACGGTGATTAATTTTAAAAATTATATCATTAAATCCCAGTTCTGAAAAAATTGTATCATATAGTTTTATGAGTTCTATTTCTTGAAAAATTGAATTAGTTCCTATAATATCAGCATCACATTGAGTAAACTCCTGAAATCTACCATGTTGTGGTCTATCAGCTCTCCATACATTTTGAATTTGAAATCGTTTAAATGGAAAAATTAACTCATTTTGATGTTGGGCTACAAATCTAGCTAGAGGCACTGTTAAATCATATCTTAATCCTTTTTCACTTATGGAATTAGTGAATTCTAGAAAATTATTCTTTTTGATTGCACTAAAATTTGCTTTTTTTATCTTATCACCAGAATTCAGTATTTTAAAAATTAGTTTATCCCCCTCATTTCCATATTTTCCAGAAAGAGTAGAGTTTCTTTCTAATGCTGGTGTTTCAATCTGTAAAAAACCAAACGAAAGAAAGTTTTTCTTAATAATATCAATAATATAATTCCTCTTTGAAAGATTTGAAGGTAAAAAATCTCTTGTTCCTTTTGGGTTGCTGGGTGTTTTAGACATTGTAACTTATAATATAAAACAAATATCTAATTTTTTAAAACAAACAAGCAATTAAAGGATAATTCTTTAATACTTAATTTAAATAAGATAATACTATTCTTGTGATTTAATTACTTCGAAAGTAATTTCATTAATTACATCTCTATGAAGTCTTATTGAAGCAGTATAATTTCCAAGTCTTTTAATTGAACCACCTTGAACTTTTATAATTTTTTTATCAAATTCAAAACCTACATTAGTTAATTCATCATTGAGGTTTGTATTAGAAATTGAACCAAAAAGCTTACCGGCTTTACCTGATTTAGCAGGAATTTTAATTTCTAATTTTTCTAATTTTTTAGCAATTTTTTTAGCTTCATCAATTAATTTCTTTTCTTTAAACTCTCTTTGTTTAATATTTTCTGCTAATATTTTTTTTGAAGAAGAAGTCGCTAATACTGCTAGACCTTTAGGAATTAAAAAATTTCTTCCATAACCATTCTTCACAGAAACAATATCATCTTTAAATCCTAAATTAGGCACATCATTTTTTAAAATTAATTCCATAATTTTTATTTTAACATATCAGCTTGATAAGGCAAAAGAGCTAAATGTCTTGCACGTTTGACTGCAACAGAAATTTTTCTTTGAAATTTTAAAGAAGTACCTGTTAATCTTCTGGGTAATATCTTACCTTGTTCATTAATAAATTTTAAAAGAAAATCAGGGTCTTTATAATCAATATATTTAATCCCTGATCTTTTAAATCTACAATATTTTTTTTTGTTTTTGGTAGCGATGTCTAAAGGGGTTAAATACCTTATTTCACCTTGATTTGTTTTTCCTGCTTGATCTATTGATGACATATCTAAACTTTTTTAGTATTACGTTCTCTTCTTTTTACTGACCATGCATCAGCATATTTATCAAGTTTTACATTTAAAAAACGCATAATTCTTTCATCTCTTCTTAGCTCGACTTCAAATGAATCAATTACAGTTGGAGGTGCTTTAAAATCTATTAGATTATAAAATCCACTTTGTTTATTTTGAATTGGATAAGCTAATTTTTTCAAGCCCCAGTGTTCAGTTGAAATTATATCTGAGCCTTTTTTTGATAGTAAATCTTCAAATTTTTTTACTGTCTCCTTTACCTGATCGTCAGATAAAACGGGATTTAAAATGAAAACAGCTTCATAATGGTTCATAAATTTTATTAAAAAATTGATGGCAAAAATACATTTTTAATATTGACTAGCAAAATTTCATACGCAAATTAATTGTAAGGATCTACATCAATTAAAATATCAATATTTCTAAATAAAGAAATCATTTTGAAACTTTTAAAACTTTTTTCTAATAATTTCTTTGATTTGGTTAAATTTTTACTAACTGGAATTTTAATCAGTATATTTTTTATAAACTTATTTTTAATTCTTGGTATTATAGGAGATTCTGGCCCAATTAATTGATCTTTAAAATGATTTTTTAAAGCTTCTGATAACCAATTTGATGCTTTCTCTAATTTTTCTAAATTTTTATGTTTTAAAATAATCTTAATTAATCTGGTATATGGCGGATAATTAAATAGAAATCTTTGATTTAATTGTTCATTAAACATGCCTAAATAATCATGCTTAACAATTTTGTTAAATAAATTATGATTTGGATTATAAGTTTGAATTATTACTTTTCCTTGTTTTTTAGTTCTTCCTGCTCTTCCTGATACCTGGAGAAGAAGTTGAAAACATTTTTCTTGTGATCTAAAATCTGGAAAATATATTAAACTATCTGCATTTACTACTCCAACTAAAGCTACATTTCTAAAATCGAGACCTTTTGTTAACATTTGAGTCCCAATCAATATTTGAAAATTGTTTTTTTCAAAAGAATCTATAATTTCTTGAAACGAATTTTTTCTTCTTGTAGAATCATGATCCATTCGTTTAACTTTAACATTAGGAAATATTATTTTTATTTCCTCCTCTACCTGTTGGGTTCCTAACCCTTTTTTTAAGATAGTTTGATTACTACACTTTTTACATTTAGTATTATTTTTTTGGCTAAAACCACAATGATGACACTTTAATTCATTGGTTGACTGATGATATGTAAGGCTTACATCACAATTAATACATTGATAAACATATCCACAAGAATTGCACTCAATATAGGGTGAGTGACCTCTTCTATTTTGAAATAAAATAACTTGTTCATTATTTTGAAATGTTTCTTTAATATTATTTAATATTTGAGTTGAAAAATTTCCATTCAAAGTTTTTTTTACAATTGACTCTTTTAAATCCTTAATTATAATTTTAGGCATACTAATATTCCCATATCTTTTTCTCAATTTTATTAAACCATATTTATTAGTTAGAGCATTATAATAAGACTCTAAGCTTGGAGTAGCCGAACCTAACAATATCTTTGCCTTGTGAATAGTTGCTAAATATATTGCAGAATCTCTGGCATGATAACGAGGAGAAGGATTAAATTGCTTGTATGCATTTTCATGCTCTTCATCAACTATAATTAGTTTTAAATTATTATATGGTAAAAATATAGAAGATCTTGCTCCTAAGATAATTCTTGCTTTTTTATCATTTCTGATTACTTTTTTCCATATCTCAGTTCTTTGTTCAAGAGAATATTTAGAATGATAAACAGATAAAGTATCACCAAAATATTTTTTTAAACGACTTATTAGCTGTGTTGTTAATGCAATTTCAGGAACTAAAAATAAAATTTGATTTTTCTTTTTTAAATTTTCTTCAATCAATTTAACATATATTTCTGTTTTTCCTGACGAAGTAACACCATGTAATAATGAAACACTTTTATTATTAAAATTTGTAACTATTTCATTAAATGCTTGTTCTTGTTCTTTGCTTAACTGTGCTGTTTTTATTTTTTTTACTGTATTGAATTGAACTCTGTCAATATTCTCAAATTTCTTTTCTATAATTTTAGACTTAATTAAGGCATTAATAGTTCCTCTAGAAACATTAGTCTTTTTTATTAGTTCTTTTATAGGAATACTATTTTCAGCATTTAAAAAAAGTGCTTTAATTACTTTTATTTGAGACTTTTTATTTTTAAGACTATTTATTATGGTTTTCTTATCTTGATTATTTATATAATTTCTATTTAAATATATCTTCAGAATTTTTTTTGGTTTGAAATAATCATAAATTTCTTCTTTTAAAGTAATCAAAGAATTATCTAAAAGTTCATTTATTGTTTTGTTAATATTTTTTCTATTTAAAATAGATATTACTTCACTGTAGGTTATTTTTTTATTTAATATTAAATTTTGATAAATTAACTCTGCATTATGAGATAAATCAAAATCTTTTATTTTAGTTGTCAAAATAATTTCACTTTCACTTTTCAATAACAATAAACTAGGCAATGCTACTTTTAGTACTTGGCCCAAAGGGCACATATAATATTTAGAAATCCAATTAAAAAACTTTAATTGATTATCATTTATTGAACATTCTTCATCTATGATAAACTCTATATCTTTTGGAATATAAAATTCAGGGGAGTGAGTATGTTTATTGGCTACTATAGCTGTAATAAATTTGGATTTTCCAAATGGAACTATAACCCTAAAACCAATTTTTAAAAATTTAAACTCTTTTTCATTTACTCTGTAGGTAAATAAATTATTTAGAGGAAGTGGTACTATAACATCAATATAATAATTCATCATTAATTATTCTTCAATTTATATATGACAACATTTAATTCAAATCCTAATAGTAATGATATAGAATTTATCCATATATATAACATCATAATTATTAATGCACCAATAGATCCATAAAGCTCATTATAATTTGAAAAATTGTCAATATAAAGTCCGAAGAAATAAGTTGTTAATATTAGTAAGAATGTAGTCATAATAGAACCAGGAGAAATAAATTTTAAATTTCTTCCCTGAATTGTTCCAAAAAAATAAAGAGATGAAAATGCAATAAGAGCTGTAACAACTAAAAAGATATATTTAAAATAAAAAAACAAGTAAGAAATAATTGAAATATTTTCAGCAATTAAAAAATCAAAAAAAATAGACATTAATGTTGCAAATAATACTACTATTACTAAAATAAAGCCAACCATTATAGCATATAAATATTGCTTGATAAAGTTTCTAGAAAATTCAATATGGTAAGAATCCGAAAAACCTTCAAAAACAGAATTAACTCCGTTACCAATAAGTATAATTGAGAAAAGAAGAGTTGATGATAATAAACCACTTCTTTTCTTACTATTAATATCAATAAAAACATCGTTAAAAAAACCAGTGGATTCTTTTGGCAATAATGATTCTAATAAGTCTAAAAATATTTTATCAAAATTTTCAATTGGAAAAAAAGGGATTAGATTTAAAACAAAAAGTATAAATGGGAAAAAAGCCATAAAAAAACTAAAAGAAATACTTCCTGCTCTAGTAGAAATTGCTCCCTTTAAAATCCCTGTAAAATACAGACTAAATAATTCATATAAAGAAAAACCATACAAACTTTGTAATTTAATTTTTTTTAAAAAGTTTGAAATATTATTAATAATTGAAACAATAAAATTAGTTTTAAACAATCCCATATATTTATATTAAATATAAATTAAAATTAACCAATTGTTTATTTAATGAAAATTAAGTTATTAGTTGTTGGAAAGACTACAGATTCATTATTAAATTCTCTAATTTTGAATTATAAGAAAAGGATAAATCGATACATAAATTTTGAAATAATTGAAATAAAAGTTCCCAAATTTAAAAATGGAAAAATTACAGATATTAAAAAGAAAGAGGGAATTAAAATTCTAGAAAAAATAAGTATTAATGATCAAGTTTTTCTTTTAGATGAAAAGGGAGATAATTATAACTCTATTGAATTCGCAAAATTTGTTGAAAATAATATAATATTAAATGGGAAATGTATAATTTTTATAACTGGTGGTGCATACGGTTTTTCAGATGAAGTATATTTGAGATCAAAATCAAAACTATCTTTATCTAAAATGACATTCTCTCATCAAATAATTAGGCTGATTATTTTAGAACAGTTATATAGAGCTTTTACCATAATTAATAATCATCCATATCACAATCAATAACTCATGAAATTAATTTTTGCATCAAGGAATAAAAATAAATTTTATGAAATAGAAAAAATGATTCCTAATAAATTTCAACTAGGAAACCTTTCTGATCTAAATTTTTTTGAAGAAATTCCTGAAAATGAAGATTCCATTGAGGGTAATGCTGCTTTTAAAGCAAATTTTATTCATTCAAAATTTAATGTAAATGTTTTTGCTGATGATACTGGACTAGAGGTTGAAGTCTTGAATGGGAAACCAGGTGTTCATTCTGCTAGATTTGCAGGTATTGCATGTAATGCTGATAAAAATATAAATAAACTAATTCATGAATTAAAAGAAGAAGAAAACAGAAAAGCTAGATTTAAAACAATCATTGCATTAGTAATCGATAACAAATTTTACCAATTTGAAGGAATAATCAACGGAGAAATATTAAAATCTAAAAAAGGAAATAATGGATTTGGTTATGATCCTATATTTAAACCAGATGGATATAAAGAAAGTTTTGCAGAATTGCCTATCGAAACAAAAAATAAAATTAGCCATAGAGCTATAGCAATCTCAAAATTAATTCATTTCTTAAAATAATCCATAAAAGTTAATATTATAATAAATAAAATTTAAATTTTAATAAAGATCTTTTAGTTTGTATTTTTGATTAATTGATGAATAAAATAAATAAGTCTGTCTTTTTTTACATTTTTTTTGGTTTGATAACTGGAAATGTAGTAGCTCAAGACCAAACTCTTACAGGATTTGTTGAAAATGCAGCTGATAATTCACCCTTATCTAGTGTTCATGTAATAAATCTCTCTCAAGTTATTGGGGTAATAACTGATAAAACTGGAAAATTTGAAATTTCAGCAAAACTCAATGACACACTGTATCTTTCATACTTAGGTTTTAAGTCTATAAAAGTTAGAGTTACTAATGATTTTCTTAAGTTTAAGAATTCAAAAATTCAATTAACAGAGCTAGCATATGCACTTGAAGAAGTAATTATCTCCCCTTATAAATTAACTGGATATTTAGAAATAGATGCAAAAAATATTCCTATTAGCAGATCTTTTAGATATAGTATCCCTGGATTACCGTCAAGAGGATATGAGGGTGGTTCAAGAAATGTTGGAGCTTTCTCTAAAGTAATAAACTCCATATTTAACCCTGCAGATTTTTTATATAATCTTTTTGGTAAAAATCCCAAACAACTTAGGAAATTAAAGCAAATGAAAGATGATTATAGAATCAGAGAATTATTAGCTTCAAAGTTTGATAGAGAAACATTAAAAGAGTTGTTACAAATTGAAAAGATAGATATTGATGAAATATTAAGAAATTGTAATTATTCTGACAATTTTATTGTTTCTGCAAATGATCTTCAAATATTAGATGCAATAAGTGGTTGCTACGAAGAATTCAAAGTACTTAACAGAAAGTAATCTATTAAATAATTAAATTATAAAAGATTAACTTTGTAAGCTTTCAAAAGAAAGTATATGCAATTTAATTCTTTAAATGCCATTAGTCCAATTGATGGAAGATATTGTAATAAAACTAAAAGCTTTAGAAAATTTTTTTCTGAGCAAGCCTTAATTAAATATAGAGTTTTAGTTGAAATAGAATATTTTATAGCATTAACTAAAACAGAAATTCCCACATTAAACGATTTTCCTAAAGATTCTATTAATAAAATAAAAGATATTTATAGAAATTTCTCATATGATGATGCTAATTCAATTAAGGAAATTGAAAAAGAAACAAATCATGATGTTAAAGCTGTAGAATATTTTATAAAAGATAAGTTTAAACATCTAAGTTTAGGTAAATATTTAGAATTTATTCACTTTGGACTTACTTCACAAGATATTAATAATACTGCTATTCCCCTTTCTATTAAAAATGCTTTGAATGAGTTATATCTTCCAGAATTATATGAACTAATTAATTTATTAGAAGAAAAAAGTAAGGATTACTCTAATATAACCCTGCTTGCTAGAACTCATGGACAACCTGCATCCCCAACAAGACTTGGAAAAGAAATTAAAGTCTTTCAAGAAAGAATTAATCAACAATTAAAGTTTCTATATACAATTCCAATTGCTGCAAAATTTGGAGGAGCTACCGGCAATTTCAATGCTCACCATTTAGCATTTCCAAATATTGATTGGAAAAATTTTGGCGCATCATTAATTAATGATTTAGGACTTCATTATTCTTTTCCAACTACACAAATTGAACATTATGATCATTTAGCTTCTCTATTCGATTGTCTAAAAAGAATAAACACAATTATAATTGATTTTAATAGAGATATATGGACCTATATATCAATGGATTATTTTAAACAAGAAATAAATAAAAATGAAGTTGGATCATCAGCAATGCCACATAAGGTAAATCCTATTGATTTTGAAAATTCTGAGGGAAATTTAGGAATTGCTAATTCCATATTTGAACATCTATCTTCTAAATTGCCTATTTCAAGGCTTCAAAGAGATCTTACTGACAGTACTGTTTTGAGAAATATAGGAGTGCCATTTGCTCACACTTCCATTGCATTTCAATCAACTATAAAAGGAATTAATAAGTTGATTGTAAATAAATCAAAGATTGAAAGTGATTTAAATGATAATTGGGCAGTAATTGCAGAAGCTATTCAAACAATTTTAAGAAGAGAAGCTTATCCAAACCCTTATGAAGCTTTAAAAAAACTTACTAGAAAAAATTCAATAGTTAATCAAAAAACTATACATGAATTTATTGAAAAACTTGAAATTAATAATGAAATAAAAATCGAATTAAAAAAAATAACCCCATTTAATTATACTGGAATTTAATTAATCATTCTTCATTTACAGGCCTATCAACTAAATCTGTTTCAATTCCAATTTTAAAATTTCCATCTGATATTTTGGTAATATCTTTATCAATTTTACCAAACTCTTTGGATGAATCATTGTAATGATTAACTGCAGCACTTAAAGATTTTCCTAATCTATTATGTGAATTTTGATAAGAATTTAAATGATTAGATAATTTATCTATATTCATAAGTATATCTTGAATAGATTTTTCAACTTTCAAATTATGTAATGCCTTTACAGTAATTTGTAGCATTGGAAACAAACTCATGGGTGATACAATCATGACTCTTTTTGAATATGCATATGAAACTAAATCTTTGGAATTGATCTGGAGTGTACCTACCCTACTATTTAATAAATCTTGATAAAGACCGTCAGCAGGTATAAACATGTAAGCATAATCTGTTGTTTTTTCATTTGGTCTTATATACTTTGAGGTTTCATCAATTCTTGATTTAATATCTTCTTTAAATTTTTTTTCTAATGACTGAATTTCAGTTGAATCTGAACTTTCTATCATTTTATTGTAATTATCCAATGAAAACTTTGCATCTACAGGTATGATATATTCACCAACTTTAACAATTGCATCAACTGTTTCACCACTATTAAAACTATATTGCATTTGAAATAATTCAGGAGGTAATACATTAGCAAGTAAATTTTCCAATTGAATTTCTCCAAGAATACCTCTTTGTTTTTGATTACTCAATATTTTTTCAAGTGACTTCATTTGATTGGCAAAATTTAAAACTTGTTGGTTTGTTCCTTTAATGTTACCCAGTTGTTCAGTTACATCTTTTATGACCTTATTAGATTCTGAAAACTGTTTTTTTATATCTTCTTTAGAAATTTTATGAAAATCAATGATTTCCTTATTTATTGACAGTAATTTGTTTTCTATTTCTTTTCTATTTTTTTCAGAATTTTCACCAACTTCTTTCCTTATATTTTGGATTTCATTACTAAGATTATTAGTTAATTGAATAATTAATTCATTCGAGGATTCACTTTTCTTATTTTTAACCGAATATATAAGAAAAGCTAAAGCAAATAAAATTACTATAAGAAGAAAAGTTATTTCCATTTAACTAAGATAAAAATATTATTATTTACTTAAATACATTTTTCTTCTAGAATACAATTCATAAAATTGATCATCCTTTAAATCATCAATAAATAAAATACTTTCTCCGGTACTTTTCATCTCAGGGCCTAAACTTTTATTTACATTTGGAAACTTATTGAAAGAAAAAACAGGTTGTTTAATAGCAAAACCTTCAAGGTCAGGCTTATAGTCAATATCAGAAACCTTAAGTTTACCAAGCATTACTTTTGTAGCATAATTAACATAAGGCTGCTTATATGCTTTAGCAATGAAAGGAACTGTTCTAGAAGCTCTAGGATTTGCTTCAATTATGTAAACAACTTCATCTTTAATTGCAAATTGAATATTAATTAAACCAACTGTATTCAATGATAATGCAATTTTATTTGTATGATCTACTATCTGTTGCATTACCAATTTTCCTAAATTGAAAGGAGGAAGAGTTGCATTTGAATCTCCAGAGTGTATACCACATGGCTCTATGTGTTCCATAATTCCTATAATAAGAACATTTTTTCCATCGCATATAGCATCAGCCTCAGCCTCAATTGCTCCATCTAAATAATGATCTAATAAAAGTTTATTGTTTGGAATTTTTTGAAGTAAATCTACTACATGAGCCTCTAAATCTTTTTTATTAATAACAATCTTCATTCCTTGACCACCTAAAACATAAGAGGGTCTGACTAGAATTGGAAAATCTAGTTTATCTGCAAGAACTAAAGCTTCGTCAGCAGTTTCAGCGACACCAAATTCTGGATAAGGAATTTTGTTTTCTTTCAAAAGAGTTGAAAAACTCCCTCTATCCTCAGCTAAATCTAAAGATTTAAATGTGGTACCAATAATTTTAATTCCATATCTATCTAACTTTTCTGCAAGTTTAAGTGCAGTTTGACCACCTAATTGAACAATAACCCCCTCAGGTTTTTCATGTTGTATAATATCGTATATATGCTCCCAAAAAACAGGTTCAAAATAAAGTTTATCAGCAGTATCAAAATCAGTTGAAACAGTTTCTGGATTACAGTTTATCATTATTGTTTCATAACCACATTCTGATGAAGCAAGTACACCATGAACGCAACAATAATCAAATTCGATACCTTGTCCTATTCTATTTGGACCTGAACCCAATACAATAATTTTTTTTCTATCAGTTACCTTACTTTCATTTTGTGTGGTAATTGTACCATCAGATAATTGAATTGATTCCTCAAAAGTTGAATAATAATAAGGTGTAAGAGCTTTAAACTCAGCAGCACAAGTGTCAACAAGTTTATATACCCTTTTTATATTTAAACTTTTTCTTTTTTTATGGACTACACTTTCTAAACATCCTAGCATGTGTGCAATCTGCCTATCAGCAAATCCCATTTGTTTTGCTTCTAAAAGTAAGTCTTTTGAAATTTCATGAATAGTTAATTTTGAGATTTGTTTTTCCAGTGAAATTAATGACTCATATTGTCTTAAATACCATATATCTATTTTAGTAATTTCATGTATCCTATCAAGTGAAATTCCCATTTTTATGGCATCATAAATTACAAAAACTCGATCCCAAGAAGCATAAGTAAGTTTATTAATTACTGTATCGTAATCAGTATATCCCTTTCCATCGGCACCAATCCCATTTCTTTTTATCTCTAAAGATTGAGTTGCCTTATGTAAAGCTTCCATAAATGATCTTCCAATGCCCATAACCTCACCAACTGATTTCATTTGCAAACCTAAAACTCTTTCTGAGCCTTCAAATTTATCGAAATTCCATCTTGGGATTTTTACAATTACATAATCTAATGTAGGTTCAAATAAAGCAGAAGTAGATTTTGTAATTTGGTTATCAAGTTCGTCCAGAGTATAACCTATAGCCAACTTACTAGCAATTTTGGCTATAGGATAACCAGATGCTTTAGATGCTAAAGCAGAGGATCTTGAAACTCTGGGGTTAATTTCAATGGCAATTATATCCTCTTTTTCATCAGGACTAACAGCAAACTGAACATTACATCCACCTGCAAAATCTCCAATACTTCTCATCATTTTTATAGCCATATCTCTCATTCTTTGATATACAGTATCAGAAAGAGTCATAGCAGGAGCAACAGTTATTGAATCCCCTGTATGAATTCCCATTGGATCCATATTTTCAATTGTACAAATAATTACAACATTATCATTTTTGTCTCTTAAAAGTTCTAATTCATATTCTTTCCATCCCATCAATGCTTTATCAATTAAAACTTCATGAATTGGTGATGCTTCAAGACCTCTAGTTAATAATTCATCAAAATCTTCAGACTTATAAACTAATGAAGCACCACTTCCTCCCAATGTAAAAGAGGGGCGAATAACTAACGGAAATCCAAATTCTTGAGCTATTTCTTTTCCTTTTAAAAATGATGTAGCTGTTTTAGCAGGAGCTACAGGGATATTTATTTTTTTTAAAAGTTGTTTGAATTGTTCTCTATCCTCACAGATGTTAATTGCATCGATATCAACGCCAATAATCTCAACATTAAAATCATTCCAAATTCCTTTTTCATCAGCTTCAATACAAAGATTTAAAGCACTTTGACCTCCCATTGTAGGTAAAACTGCATCAATATCATGTTTGGAAAGAATCTCTTTAATAGAATTTGTTGTAAGTGGTTTTAAATAAATATGATCAGCCATTACAGGGTCTGTCATAATAGTTGCAGGATTAGAATTTATTAAAATTGTTGTAATTCCATCTTCTTTTAAAGATCTAAGTGCCTGAGAACCAGAATAATCAAATTCACAAGCCTGGCCAATGATTATCGGTCCTGAACCAATTATCAAAATGCTTTTTAATTCTTTTCTTAGGGGCATTAATTTTTTAAATTTTGGTTAATGAATATATATAAAAAAAGGTGTTACTTTATAAAGTAACACCTTAAACTTTTAAAAATTTTATTCACTTATTTTTTGTGTCTAGTTTCACAAGAAACTGAAACTTTATTTCTTCCTTTAGCTCTTCTTGAAGAAAGTACTTTTCTACCGCTTGGTGTAGACATTCTTTCTCTAAAACCATGTTTATTGCGTCTTTTTCGATTTGATGGTTGAAAAGTTCTTTTCATTTCAATTAATTAACTATTTTTACTCAAATTTGCGGCCAAATATACAATATCTTTTAACTATCTCAAATGTAATATTCAAAAACTTTTGAGTTTAATTTATAATAAAAATAACAATATATGTATCCAAAATATATTAAATTAATTCTAGCAACATTAACCTTAATTTATTCGATTTTTCAATTTTTTGAAAATAATATTGGAAATGGAATAGCATTGATTTTTTTGATGATTATTTTCGTTTTTTTATATTTTAAAAATGAGATTATTATTCTCGCTTTTCTTAGACTAAGAAAACAAGATTTTCTTGGAACTGAAAAATGGTTGAATAAAATAAAGAATCCTGAAAGTGCTTTAACTAAAAAACAAGTTGGTTACTATAATTATTTAAGAGGAATTATCTCCTCTCAAACGAATTTAACTACTGCTGAAAAGTTTTTTAAAAAAGCTATTTCAATTGGCTTATCAATGGATCATGACTTAGCAATGGCTAAATTAAGTTTAGCTGGAATTTTAATTCAAAAAAGAAGGAAAAGAGAAGCAACAAATTTATTAAACGAAGCTAAAAAAATAGATAAACAAAAAATGTTGACAGATCAAATAAGAATGATGCAGCAACAAATGAAAAGAATTTAATCCCTCTCAATAAGTTCTGGGATTTTTTTATTAATCCATTCTGCTCTTTTTAGTATCATAGCATGATCTCCTTTTGGCAACTCAATATAATCACGTAAAAAATTAGTTGGAAAAATCAAATCATTTGATCCATGTATATGAACTATATTTTTAAGGGGTTTATATTGATTCCATTCAATTAATTCTCTGATAGACCAACTCAAATAGTTTTTATCTCTAACAGAAAGATATTTTCTATATAGTTCTAGTCTTTTTTTAATTTTTGGACCTAAAACAAAAGAGATAAGAGATTCAAAATCGTTTATCCACTTTAAAGGAAGTAATTTATAACTTTTAGTAATTTTTGCAAATTTCATATGAGTTGGTAATTCATTATTACTTTTTATACTTGAAATAATTATTATCTTCTTGCATTTAATTATTTTTGCTATTTCCTGAACTAGAACCCCGCCAAAAGAGACACCAATTAGCACAGGATTTTTATAAATTATTATTTTTGAGAATCTTTTAGCATAAATCTCTAAAGATTCATTTTTCCTAGGGTCTATCCAATCTAAATAATGCAAAGTAAAATTTGAAGGAAATTTTATTTTTTCAAAAATTAATGAATTTGCAGACATTCCTGGCATTAAATAAACATGTATTGTTTTAATAGACATATTAATAAAATCTTCTTTAAGTTCTATTTTTAGTATATTTGTGGGCTGTAAAATTAGAGATAAAAATTAAATGGGTAATCTAATTATTAACGATAATACTTTTCTGCGTCAATTTGAAGTTGAAATTGAGAAAGATTTAGCAAAAATAGAATACGCTCTACAGGATAGAAAAATCTTTCTTACTAAATTAATTATTCCTAGTTCTAATTCTAATCCTGATTTTGAAGAAACTTTTATAAGGGAAGTTTTTGAAATAATTAAAGAAAAAAATATTAGGATTATGCCTACATCTCCACAGATTAGAAAGTTTATAAAAAAACACAAAGAGTTCAAAAATTTACTTCCTATTGGAGTTAGGCTGTAATAAGTTTTTTATAATTTTCAACAAGAATATTACCATCTTCAGAAATTTCCTTTAGATTATATTTTACAACACTGTTAACCAAGTTTTTTCTCCATGGTGTTTTGACTCTTACATAATTTTCTGAAAAACCATAAATAAAACCATTCTTATTTTCCGATTCAAATAGTATATTTTTATTAGCCCCTACTTGTGTAGAATAAAATTTTCTTTTCATTTTAACAGATAAGGATCTTAATAATTTACTTCTTTTAGATCTAACTGATTTGTCAACAATATTGGCAAGATTTTTTGCAATAGTATTGTCTCTTTCAGAATAAGAAAAAACATGTAAATAAGAAATTTCTAAACTTTGAATAAACCTATAGGTTTCCATAAACAATTCATCAGACTCACCAGGAAAACCTACTATAACATCGGCTCCAATACATGTATTTGGCATTAAAGATTTTATATACTTTACTTTTTCTTGATATAATTCTCTTTTATATCTTCTTCTCATTAATCTTAAAATTTGATTACTTCCACTTTGTAAGGGAATATGAAAATGAGGAACAAACTTTTTACTTTTGGAAACAAAATTAATTATATCATTTGATAATAAATTTGGTTCTATTGATGAAATTCTAATTCTAGCAATTCCCTCAACTTTATCCAATTCATTGATTAATTCTAAAAAGGTATTATCATGCTTTTTTTGACCAAATTCTCCTTTGCCATAGTCCCCAATATTAACACCTGTTAATACAATTTCTTTAACTCCAGATTTTGATATAGACCTAGCATCTGAAATAATATTTGACAATTTATCACTTCTTGAAATTCCCCTTGCTAAAGGAATAGTGCAATAAGTACATTTATAATCACAACCATCCTGTACTTTTAAAAACGATCTAGTTCTTTTTCCGATAGAATAACTAGATTTATAGAAATCAGTCTCACTTATTTCACAAGAGTGAATTTCTCCTAAATTGTTTTTACTTAAATCGTTTAAATAATTTAAAATTTTAAATTTTTCTTTACTACCTAGAACTAAATCTACACCATTTAGGTTAGCTAATTCTCTTGGTTTTAATTGAGCATAGCATCCAATAGCAATGATAAATGCTTTTAAATTTATTTTTAATGCTTTAGAAACCAGATTTTTAAATTGTTTGTCTGCATTTTGAGTAACAGAACAAGTATTAATTATATATATATCTGACATTTGATCAAATTTTACAATTTCATAGCCTGCATTAAGAAATTGCCTTGAAATTGTTGAAGTTTCAGAAAAATTTAATTTACACCCTAAGGTTGTTAATGCAACTTTTAAACGATTATTCATTAATATTGAAAAACTTAATTTTGCATGCAAATATAAGTTGAAATCTTATGATCAAAAATTCTGAATACATTATATCATTTATTTTAATATTTATTCTTGGTTGCTCAAATAATTCAATAATAGATGAAAAAGATATCTTTAGATATAATGAACATTCAAATATTAGTTCTTTAGATCCAGCTTTTGCAAGTACCTTAAGAAATATTTGGCCTGTTAATCAATTATTTAATGGATTAGTTCAGCTAGATGATTCCCTAAATATTAAGCCTGATTTAGCAAAAAAATGGAGAATTTCACAAAATGGGATTAACTATATTTTTACAATAAAAAAAAATATCCCTTTTCACTATTCTAATGTTTTTGGTAAAGATTCTATAAGAAATGTAAATGCATATGATTTTGAATATAGTTTTGAGAGGTTAAAGGATCCTAAATTAGGATCTCCAGGATCTTGGGTTTTAAATAATGTTGAAGATTTTAAAGCTACAAATGATAGTACTTTCACCATTAAGTTAAGAAATCCTTTTGCTGCATTTTTAGGTATTTTATCTATGAAATACTGTTCTGTTATTCCAAAAGAAGCTGTAGATTTTTATGGTTCTAAGTTTGGCAAAAATCCTATTGGAACAGGTCCATTTAAGTTCAAAAGATGGGAAGAAAATATAAAATTAGTTCTAAGAAAAAATAATAAATATTATGAACAGGATGAAAATGGAACTCAACTTCCTTACCTTGAGGCAATTTCAATTTCTTTATTACCTGATAAAAAAAGTGAATTTATGGAATTTGCTCAAGGAAAAATTGATTTTATAAATTCAATTGATTCTACTTTTAAAGATCAACTATTAGAATCCAACGGAAATCTAAAAAAAGAGTACTCTGAATCAATAAATTTAATTAGTGGTCCTTATTTAAATACAGAATACATCGGTTTCTTTCTTGGTAATAAAGAATCATTAATTAATTCTAGAAAATTAAGATTAGCAATTAATTATGGATTTGATAGAGTAAAAATGATGAAATATTTGAGAAATAATATTGGTTACCCTGCTAATAATGGTTTTATACCATTTGGTTTAAATAAAGACATAAATACGTTAGGATTTAGATATAATTTAAAAAAGGCAAAACAACTTATTGAAGAATACAAAAAAGAAAGTGGAGAGAATATAATTGAATTGGTTCTTTCAACAGATGCTAATTATATAGACATTGTTGAATATATTCAGAGAGAACTATTGGAAATTGGTGTAATAATAAAAATAAATATTCTTCCCCCCTCAAGTCTAAGACAAGCTAAATCAAATGGAAAATTAGAGCTTTTTAGAGCCAGTTGGATTGCAGATTATCCTGATCCTGAAAATTACCTATCTCTTTTTAACTCAAAAAATAAAGCTCCAAATGGACCTAATTATACTCATTTTGAAAGCTCCAAGTATGATGATTTATTTTTTAAATCTTACTTAGAACAATCTTATAATAAAAGAAGAATTATATATTCCAAATTAGATAAGATGATAATTGAAGAAGCTCCAATAATTCCTCTATATTATGACAAAATAATGCGGTTTACTAAAAAAAATGTATTTGGTTTAAAAACAAACCCTATTAATCAATTGAATCTAAAAAGAGTATATAAAAAGTAAGTTACTTTTTTAGCTTAGCATACCTGTTTTTAAACTTGTCTATTCTACCAGCAGTATCTACAAGTTTTGTTTTTCCAGTGTAGTAAGGGTGAGAAGTTCTTGAAATTTCAAGTTTAACTAATGGATATGTTGCACCTTCATGCTCAATTGTCTCCTTAGCCTCAACAGTAGATTTAGTTAAAAAAATGTCATTATTAGACATATCTTTAAAAGCAACCAATCTGTAATTTTCAGGATGAATACCTTCTTTCATATCATTAATAATTGGATGCAAATTTAATTCTTTTTTACAAATTTGCAACTAAAGTTAACTTATTTAAAAAAGTGAATTTGTTTCAAAATTAAGATTAATAAATTCTAACTACTTTTACATCTAAGATTAATAACCTAAAATTTAGTCAAATGGAAGATATTACAACTAAAAAATGTATGTTAGAATACGGTACTTGGACAGGAATTACTCTGATTAGCTTCGCTATTATGTTATTTTTTTTAGAAGCTCATTATGAAAACAGCACATCAACACAAATAATTAATACACTTATTCAATTTTCAGGAATTACAATTGCATGCTTAGCATATAAAAAAGCTAATTCTTCTAAAATTTCTTGGGGAGAAACTAGAAAAATAGGGACTGGTGTTTCACTGATTATAGCCATAATAGCTGTTATTTATACTTATCTTCTTGCAAATATTATTGAACCAGGTTATATGGACAAAGTTTTAGAAATAAGTTATTATGAAACACTTGAAAATTACCCTGAAGCTTTAGCTAATATGAAATTGAATCAATATATTGAAAATGCCAAACCTTTCACCTGGTTCACATATCCAGCAATATTATTTTTCACAATTTTTTTTGGATTTCTCTACAGTTTAATTTTAGGGTTTTTTATAAAAACTAAAAATACATAGTAATGCAACTATCTATTGTAATTCCTTTATATAACGAAGAAAATTCTTTAAAAGAATTAAACAAAACTATTGAAACGGTAGTTTTAGATATGGGAATTGAATATGAATTAATATACATTGATGACGGAAGTAATGATTCTTCCTGGAATGTCATAAAAGATATTGCAAAAGAATCTATTCATATAAAAGGAATTAAATTCCTTAGAAACTTTGGAAAATCACAAGCATTATCAGCAGGCTTCAAATCAGCAAAAGGAGATGTAATTATTACAATGGATGCAGACCTTCAGGATGACCCGAATGAAATTCCAGGTCTTTTTAATGGAATTAAAAAAGAAGACTTTGATTTAATCTCAGGCTGGAAAAAGAAAAGGTTTGATTCCCTTATTTTTAAAAATATTCCTTCAAAAATATTTAACTGGGCAGCTAGAAAAACATCAGGGATAAAGCTCAATGATTTTAATTGTGGAATTAAATCTTATAAAAAAGCTGTTATAAAAAAAATAAAGCTAACTGGTGGAATGCATAGATATATTCCAGTTTTAGCAAAAAATGCAGGTTTTAAAAACATTTCTCAAAAAATAGTAAAACATCATCCAAGAAAACATGGTAAAACAAAATATGGTGCTGATAGATTTATTAAAGGATTTCTTGATCTTACAACCCTATGGTTCATTCATAAATTTGGTAAAAGACCAATGCATTTTTTTGGACTAATAGGTACAATTATGTTATTAATTGGGTTTCTTTTTTCAGTTTATTTAGGTATTGACAAACTATTTATTGAAACTAGTGGAAGATTAATAACTGAAAGACCAGAATTTTATATTTCTTTAGCTACAATGATTATGGGATCCCAGTTTTTCCTTGCAGGATTTTTAGGTGAAATCATTTTAAGAAATAAAAAAATTAAAAATCAATATATAGTTTCTGAAAAAGTTAATGAATGAGTGAATTAAATATAATTGAAGAAAATTATAAATCTTGGACCAAATCACCTTTTGATAATAATACAATTTCTAAAATAATAAAGCTTAAAAAAAATAACCTTGAAGATTTTAAGGATTCCTTCTATAAAAATTTAAGCTTTGGAACTGGTGGAATGAGAGGAGTTATTGGTTTGGGGCCAAATAGAGTGAATAAGTATACTTTTGGAAGAAATACTCAAGGAATTTCAACATACATAAAAAATAGTTACAGGAATGGAATACCATCTGTTATTATCGCTTATGATTGCAGAAATCAAAGTGAATATTTGGCTAATAAAGTAGCTGAAATTTTTAGTGCTAATGGAATTAAGGTTTTTTTATTTAGTTCCATTAAACCAACTCCAGAACTTTCTTATGCATTGGTTAAATTAAAATGTGTTTGCGGAATAGTATTAACTGCTTCACATAATCCTCCAGAATATAACGGTTATAAAGTATATTGGGAAGATGGGGGGCAAATTGTTCCTCCTATTGATATGAATTTAATTTCAGAAATAAATAAAACAAAATATTCAGAAATAAATTTTAAAAAGAATGATCAATTCATTGAGTTGATTGATGAAAAAATAGATGATTTATTTGTTAATGACTCTATTAAAAATGGTAAAATTGGGATTTCTAAAAGAGAAGATTATAAAATTGTTTTTACTCCATTACATGGAACTTCATACTTAATTGGGCCTAGAGTTTTAAAAGAAGCTGGGTATACTAATTTAAAAATTGTAAAAGAACAAGCTATTCCAAACGGAAATTTTCCGACTGTAAAATCTCCAAACCCAGAGGAAAAAGAAGCATTAGAAATGGCATTAAATTTAGCTAAGGTTAATAATTCTGATATGTTTATTGGAACAGATCCCGATGCAGATAGGCTTGGAATAGGCGTAAAAGATCATTCTGGTAATTATATTACTTTAAATGGAAATCAAATTATGATTGTTTTAACTGAATATTTATTAAGTAAAAAAAATGTAAATAAATCGTATTTTATTGGATCAACGATTGTTTCTACTCCAATGATAATAAAGCTAGCAAAATATCATGATATAGATATTAAAATAGGACTTACAGGTTTTAAATGGATTGCCAAAATGATTAAGGACTTTCCAAATCAAAAATTTATTGGAGGAGGTGAAGAAAGTTATGGGTACTTAGTTGGTGATTTTGTTAGAGATAAGGATGCTATTACAAGTGCCTTATTAGCCTGTGAGTTAGGTTCAGAATGTAAAAGTAATGGAATTAGTATATATGATTATTTAATAGATTGCTATGTAAAGTATGGGTTTTTTAAGGAAAGGTTGATTTCAATTGAAAAAAAGGGAATTAAGGGCTCAAATGAAATAAAATCAATTATGGATAAATTGAGAAACAGTCAAATCAATGAATTAGTGGGAAGTAAATTAAAACTAATTCAAGATTTTGAAAATTTAGAAGAAACCAATTTATTAACTGGAAAAAAATCTATTTTAGAATTTCCTAAATCTAATGTTTTAATTTTTGAATCTAAAGATGGCACAAGAGTTGCGGCAAGACCTAGTGGAACAGAACCTAAAATAAAGTTTTACTTTAGCGTTAATATGGAATTAGAATCAAGGGAAAAGTTTAAAGAATCAGATATTATCCTTAATAAGAAAATGGATAAATTAATATCAGAATTTAATTTTTAAATATGATCTATTTTAATAAAATTTTTAAATTCGCAAAACCCTATTCAAAATACATTTTTCTTAATATATTTTTCAATATTCTTTATGCAATTTTTAGTGCTTTATCATTTCTTTCATTGATGCCAATGTTAGAAGTTTTGTTTGGTGACTCAAACAGGACCTATAAGAAGCCAGAGTTTGATGGTTTATCTAATTTTGGTAATAACCTAGAAGAATGGCTTAACTTTCAAGTAAATACATTTGCAGGTGATGATCCTAAAAAAGCATTAATATTTGTTATTTTAACAATCATAGTTTTATTTTTTCTAAAAAACTTTTTTAACTATATCGCAATGTTTTTCATTACATTTTTAAGAAATGGTGTTTTAAAAGATCTACGACAGAGTGTTTATGAAAAAATTATTGATTTGCCTTTACCATATTTTTCTGAAAAGAAAAAAGGTGATGTAATTTCAAGAATCACAGCTGATGTACTTGAAATTCAACATTCATTTCTCTCTGTTTTAGAATTAATAGTTAGAGAACCTCTAACCATTTTCTTTACAATTTTGGCAATGTTTCTTATTAGTTTTGAACTAACTGTATTTGTACTGTTTTTTATACCATTATCAGGTTTTATAATTTCTTTAATAGGTAAATCGCTAAAACCAACATCAAATTTAGTTCAAGCAGAACAAGCAGAAATATTATCTATTACTGAAGAAACATTACAGGGCTTAAAAATTATTAAAGGATTTGTAGCTGAATTATTTTTTATTAATAGATTTCAAAAAACTAATAATAAATTTTATAATTATTCCAATAAATTAATTAATCGTCAAAATTTAGCAAGTCCATTAAGTGAGTTTCTAGGAATTTCAGTTATCGGAGTTCTCCTATGGTATGGTGGTCAATTGGTGTTAATTGATCTTCAATTAAAACCAGCGGCTTTTTTGACCTATATGGGACTTGCATATGGTGTTTTAACTCCAGCCAAAGCAATTAGTAAAGCATCTTATTCAATTAAAAAGGGTAATGCAGCTGCAGAAAGAGTTATCGAAATTTTAGAATCTGAATCTACAATTAAAGAAATAAAAAATCCCATTAAAAAAGATAAATTTGAAAATGAATTGGAATTTAAAAATGTTTCTTTCAAGTATGAAAAAGAGACTGTGCTAAAAAACCTGTCTTTTAAAATTAAAAAGGGGCAAACAATTGCAATAGTAGGACAATCTGGAAGTGGAAAATCAACAATTGCTAATTTAATACCAAGATTTTATGATGTCTCAGAAGGTGAAATTGAAATTGATGGAATTAACATTAAAAATTTATTAAAAAAAGATCTTAGAAATCTAATTGGAATAGTAACACAAGATTCCATTCTATTTAATGATTCTATAGCAAACAATATTACTTTATCAGATTCTTCGTTAAGTACAAATCAAATTATTGAAGCTACTAAAATTGCTAATGCCAATGAATTTATAGATAAAATTGACAACAAACTTGATTCTAATGTTGGTGATAGTGGAGGTAAATTATCTGGCGGACAAAAACAAAGAATCTCTATAGCAAGAGCTGTTTTAAATAATCCGCCAATTATGATTTTAGATGAGGCTACTTCCTCACTTGATTCAGAATCAGAAAAACTAGTTCAAGATGCGCTAGATAATTTAATGAAAAACAGAACATCAATAATAATAGCACATAGACTATCAACTATTCAAAATGCTGATTTGATTTTAGTTATGGATAATGGTAAAATCATAGAATTAGGTAAACATGAAGAATTAATTAAAGTTAATGGGATTTATTCCAAATTAATAAAGCTACAGTCCTTTAATTAAACTTCCTTTTAATTGAGTTGTCTTAATTAATAAAATATGCAATTGAAAAATGAGTTTAAATTTATTGAAGATTTAAAAAATAAAGAAACTCAAAATAAGGCATTTGAATCTTTATTAAATCAATTCAAAGAACCTTTGTATTGGCATATAAGAAAAATAGTTTTAAACCATGATGATGCTGATGATGTATTGCAAAATACTTTTGTTAAAGTTTTTAAAGGAATTAAAAATTTTAAAGGAAAAAGCAAGCTTTTTACATGGATGTATAGAATAGCTACCAATGAGTCATTAAATTTTTTAAAACTCAAGACAAAAAAATACTTTAATAGCTCAGAAGAAATGATGAATTCCAGAATAAAAAACCTTAAAGAAGATCCGTTCTTTGATGGAGATGAACTTCAACATAAATTACAAGTAATTATATCTAAGCTTCCTCAAAAACAAAAATTAGTATTTCAAATGAAGTATGAACAAAACATGAAATTCAAAGATATTTCCGAAATATTAGGAACTTCTATTGGTGCATTAAAAGCCTCTTATCATATAGCTGTAAATAAAATAAAGAAAGAAATTAATGAAATTCAAACCTTTTTGTAATATAATTGTCTATATATAAATGGATTACAATAATAATATACCAATCAATAAAAAAAGATTCAAAACCCCTAAAGGATACTTTGAAAGCATAAGCTATGAAAATATTTCAGAAAATAAAATAAAATTTAAAGGATTTATAGTTCCAAGAGATTATTTCACATCAATAGACAAGCAACAAATATTTAATAGAATTTATATAAATAAAATAAAATATATTAGAACTAATTTTTATAAAGTAGCATCTATAGCCGCAATTTTTGTTTGTCTATTTTATATTTTAAATTATTCTGAAATAGATAGTCACGATATTAATTCTAATGATGTAATTAATTATGTAAATGAAGATTTTATTATACTAACGAACTCTGACTACACAGAATTTTTAGATTCAGATGATTTGAATTACACCAATTTAATAACTTATGGTGATATTGAAAGCTACTTTTTAGAATCAACTAATATAGATTTAGAAAATTTAATGATTGAATAGTATGAAAAATATAATATTTTTTTTAATAACTTTTTTAATGGTAAATACTATTTTCTCCCAATCTAAAAAATTAAGTAGGGAAAAAATAGATGCATATAAAAAACTATACTTAACAGATAAATTAAAATTAGATCCAAGTACAGAAACTTCTTTCTGGACAGCTTATAAAACATATGAAGACAGTTTATATAAACTTAATAGAGAAAGAAGACAGGACCTAAGAAAAACAAGAACAGATAATACATCTATTTCTGATGAGGAATTTCCTAAAATGATTGATAATTATATGAATCATGAAAAAAGAAAAGTAGAACTTAGGGGAAAACTAATTTCTGAACTAAAAGAAGTTATGTCATTTAGAAAAACTTTTATGTTATTTAGATATGAAGAGGATTTTAGACGAGAAATGATGGAAAAATTAAGAAAGCAGAAAAAAGAAAAATAAGATTAAATCTTATAAAGAAAATTTTATTATTTAGAGACTTCACTATTATATTATATTTACGCAAATTTTAATATGCGTCTTCACAGAAATTTAGTTTTAGCAGTAATTAGGGTACTTGATGGTATTTTTAACCAAAATTTATATGCTGATAAAACCATAGAAAAAATATTAAAACACGATAAAAGATGGGGAAGTAGAGATAGAGGTTTTATAGCTGAAACAAGTTATGAAATAGTTAGATGGAAAAGAATTTATTTAAAAATTGCTGAAGTAAAAAAACCATTTGATTATCAAAATTTATGGAGAATTTTTTCTGTTTGGGCTGTATTAAAAGGAATAGATTTACCTGATTGGAAAGAGTTTAAGGAAACACCTAAAAGAAGAATAAAAGGAAAATTTGATAAGTTTTCTAAAATCAGAAAGTACAGAGAATCTATTCCCGATTGGATTGATGATTTAGCATGTAAAGAAATTGGAGAAAGAACATGGGAAAAAGAAATTTCTGTTTTAAATAAAATGGCCCCTGTAATATTAAGAACCAATACTTTAAAAAATGACATTGATCAATTACAAAAAACTTTAGCCTCTGAAAAAATAATTACAAATAAAATAAAAGGATATCCAGATGCTTTAAAGTTAATAAAAAGAGTGAATTTATTTAATAAAGATTCTTTTCAAAATGGACTATATGAAATACAAGATGCTTCCTCACAACTTGTTGCTCCATTTCTAGAGATTAAACCAGGAATGAAAATTTGTGACGTTTGTGCAGGAGCAGGTGGTAAAACACTTCATCTATCATCTCTTACGAATAATAAAGGCCAAATAATTGCAATGGATATATATAAGCAAAAACTTTTTCATTTAAAGAAAAGAGCTAAAAGAAATGGGGCCTTTAATATAGAAACTAAACTAATAGAAAATAATAAATCTATAAAGAGGCTTAAAGGTAAAATTGATAGGTTACTCATAGATGCACCTTGTTCTGGATTAGGTGTTTTAAGAAGAAATCCTGATTCAAAATGGAAATTAAATCCTGAATTTTTGGAAAAAATAAAAAACCTACAATTTGATCTCATAACTAAATATTCTTCATTGATAAATTCAAATGGAAAAATGGTTTATGCTACGTGCTCTATTTTACCTTCAGAAAATGAACTTCAAATAGAAAAATTTTTAAAATCAAAGGAAGGGAAAAAATTTAAATTAGAGGAGCAAAAAAAAATAAGTCCATTAATTTCTGGTTTTGATGGGTTTTACATGGCAAGACTATCTTTAAAAGAAACATGTTAATAAGTATTTTAAAATCGTTATTTAAATTTAATTGATACGATATCTAGTTTGGTTTTTTTCTTATAAATTTGAATAAATTTTAAAATTTCTTAGTCCTTAATGGTTCTTTTCTTTAAAGACAAAAACGAATTAATATACGCAGTAGATTCAGTTGAAGGCTTAGACTCAAAAAACATCTCCAAATTAGAATGGTTATTTGTTGCAACCTATTTAAAAGATTGTAAAGTTGTTCCTAACAAATATTTAGGTCCAAAAAAAACAATGATTTCTCCATGGAGTACTAATGCTGTTGAAATTACTCAGAATATGGCAGTAAATTCTTTAAAAAGAATTGAAGTGTTTGAATTATTAAAAAGTAATTCTAAAAAGTTTGATCCAATGCTTTTTGAGATTTATAGTCAATTAGATCAAGAAATTTTTAAAAACTCCATAATTCCAGATCCTCTTATAGAAATTGAAAATATAGCGAGTTATAATATCAAAGAGGGATTGGCATTAAGCAAAGAAGAAATAATTTATTTAGAAACTTTATCAAAAAAAATAAAAAGAAAATTAACAGATTCTGAAGTTTTTGGTTTTTCTCAAGTAAATTCTGAACATTGTAGACATAAAATTTTCAATGGAAAATTTATCATTGATGGTAAAGAAAAAGATTTATCTCTTTTTAAATTAATAAAGAAAACCTCAAAATTAAATCCAAATGAGATTGTTTCTGCCTATAAAGATAATGTTGCTTTTGTTGAAGGTCCAAACGTAGAACAGTTTGCTCCTAAGAATCCTGAGATATCCTCCTATTTTGAAAAAACAAATTTTAAATCTGTTGTTTCATTAAAAGCAGAAACTCATAACTTTCCAACTACTGTAGAACCTTTTAATGGTGCAGCGACAGGATCAGGTGGAGAAATTAGAGATAGATTAGCAGGTGGAAAAGGATCTCTTCCACTTGCAGGTACTGCTGTCTATATGACATCTTACCCAAGAATAGATAACAAAAGATCTTGGGTAAATAATGCTAGAAAATGGCTTTATCAAACTCCATTAGATATATTAATTAAAGCTTCTAATGGAGCTTCTGATTTTGGAAATAAATTTGGGCAACCATTAATTTCAGGATCAGTTTTTACATTTGAGCATAACTCTAATAATTTAAATCTAGGATATGATAAAGTTATTATGCTCGCTGGTGGAATTGGTTTTGGAAAAAAGGATCAAAGTTTAAAAGATATTCCAAATGAAAATGACATTATTGTAGTTTTAGGAGGAGACAATTATAGGATTGGCATGGGTGGAGCAGCAGTTTCTTCAACAGAAACTGGTAAATATAGCTCTGGAATAGAACTAAATGCAGTTCAGAGGTCAAATCCTGAAATGCAAAAAAGAGTTGCAAATACTATTAGAGCTTTTGTAGAATCTAAGAAAAATTCAATTATTTCTATTCATGATCATGGAGCTGGAGGACATCTAAATTGTCTTTCAGAACTTGTTGAAGAAACAGGAGGAGTTATAGATTTAGACTGTCTTCCAATTGGTGATAATACCCTTTCTTTTAAAGAAATAATTGGAAATGAATCCCAAGAAAGAATGGGCCTTATTATATCAGAAAAAAATTACAATACTTTAAAAAAAATTGCCGAGAGAGAAAAAGCACCATGCTATAAAGTTGGTAAAGTAAAAAATGACAAAAACTTTATTATACATTCTGGTTCATTAAAAAAATCTCCAATAAACCTTTCTTTATCTGACTTTTTTGGAAATTCTCCTCAAACCATAATGAAGGATTTTAAGATAAAAACTAATTTTTCAGAACTTAACTACCAGGAACATAAATTAAAAGAATATTTGACTAATGTTTTAAGTTTAGAATCAGTTGCTTGTAAAGATTGGTTAACCAATAAAGTAGATAGATGTGTAACTGGAAAGGTTGCTAAACAACAATGTACTGGATCTTTGCAACTTCCTCTTAATAATTGTGGAGTTATGGCTTTAGATTACTTAGGAATGAATGGGGTTGCTACATCAATTGGTCATTCTCCATTAGTAGCATTAATTGACCCCAGTGCTGGATCTAGAAATGCTGTTGGAAAGGCATTAACAAATATTATTTGGGCTCCACTAGAAAAAAGCATAAAATCAGTTACTCTTTCTGCAAATTGGATGTGGCCATGTAATAATCCTGGTGAAGATGCGAGACTTTATGAAGCCGTGGAGGCATGTTCAAATTTTGCAATTGAATTAGGAATTAATATTCCAACTGGAAAAGATTCTCTATCAATGAAACAAAAATATAAAGATAAAGAAGTTGTATCTCCTGGAACAGTTATCATTTCCGCAGCAGCTAATTGTAATGATATTAATAAAGTGATTGAACCAGTATTCATTAATAATGAAGATTTTATTTATTATGTTGACTTTTCAAAAATGGACTATAAACTTGGTGGTTCAGCATTTGCTCAAACATTAGGAAAAATTGGATCTGAAGCATCAGATATAATAAATGGGGAATATTTCAAACGAGTTTTTAATGGATTACAAGATCTAATTAAAAAAGGAATGATATCGTCAGGGCATGATATTAGTTCGGGAGGTTTAATAACTACATTACTTGAAATGTGTTTTCCAGAAAATAAGATTGGTGCAGAAATAGATTTATCCTTTTTTAATGAAAATGACATTATAAAATTATTATTTAGTGAGAATATTGGAGTTGTTTTTCAAGGAAATAGAAGAATTGAAAAAGAACTTGATTCAAAAAAAATTACTTTTCAAAAATTAGGTAAAGTAAATAATAGTGGTGTATTAAGTATAATTAAAGAAAAAGCATTATATAATTTTAATATTGATAAATACAGAGATATTTGGTATAAAACTTCCTATTTATTAGATCTTGAACAAAGTGGAAAAATAAAAGCAAAAGAAAGATTTGATAATTTTAAAAAACAACCTCTAAAGTTCAAATTTCCAATGAATTTCAATGGAAAACTAAAAAAAGTAAATAATAAAAGAATTAAAGCAGCAGTTATTAGGGAAAAAGGGAGTAATTCAGAAAGAGAAATGGCTTATGCTATGAGTTTAGTAGGTTTTGAAGTAAAAGATATTCATATGACAGATTTGATTTCAGGAAGAGAAAATTTAGAAAATATTCAATTTATTGTTGCTGTAGGTGGTTTTTCTAACTCCGATGTTTTAGGTTCAGCTAAAGGTTGGGCAGGTTCATTTATTTATAATAATAAAGCTAAAAATAGTTTAATGAATTTTTATAAAAGAAAAGATACTCTTTCTTTAGGGGTGTGTAATGGTTGTCAACTCTTTATAGAATTAGGACTTTTACACCCTGAACATAACAAAAAACCAAAAATGGTTCATAACGATTCAAATAAATTTGAATGTATCTTCACTTCAGTTGAAATTGAAAAAAATAATTCTGTAATGTTTAAAAATTTGTCAGAATCTAAATTAGGTATTTGGTCAGCCCATGGTGAGGGAAAATTTATTTTACCTTATAATGAAAGTAAATATAACATTGTAGGAAAATATGGTTATGAAGACTATCCAGCAAATCCAAATGGGTCAAATTATAACACTGCAATTATAAGTAATAAAGATGGAAGACATATTGCAATGATGCCACATTTGGAAAGATCAACCTTCCCTTGGAATTGGCCATATTACCCAAAAAATAGAAATGATGAAATTTCTCCTTGGGTTTTAGCTTTTCAAAATGCTAAAACTTGGTTAGAAAAAAATTCATAAAAAATTTTAATAATATATTATGCGCGCATAGTATTTTTTTTTAAATTTGTTATAAACTTTTTGATGAAAAAAAAGACTATTGACCATGTGTTAAGATCTACTTGGCAAGCTATAGCAAAAATGTATAATGAAGAGGCATCTAAATATAATTCTTCAATGGCAGCTGGTTTTGCTTTGTTGAGTATTGATCCAAGAAAAGGAACTCCCTCCACTTCCTTGGGCCCTAAAATGGGTATGGAAGCAACTAGTCTTTCTAGAACTCTTAAATCTTTAGAAGAAAAAAATTTAATTAAAAGAAAACCTAATCCAGATGATGGCAGAAGTGTTCTTATATATTTGACTGAAAAAGGCAAAATAAATAGAGATGCGTCTAGAGTTGCTGTTTTAAAATTTAATCAAGCAATTAAAAATGAAATTGGAGATAAATCATTAGAAAATTTTCACAATACGATTGAAAAAATAAACGAATTAATTAAGAATAAAAAAAACATATTCAGTTTTTAATTTATAATTTAAATAGAAAAATGAACAGAAAAATTAATAGTGTTGCAGTGATTGGGTCTGGAGTTATGGGGTCTGGAATTGCATGTCATTTTGCAAATATTGGAATAAAAGTTCTTTTATTAGATATTGCTCCTAATCAATTAGATGAAGCTGAAAAAAAACTTGGTCTTTCTTTAGAAGACAAATTAGTAAAAAACAGAATTGTAACTGAAATGTTTCAAAGGTGTATAAAATCTAAACCTGCCCCACTCTATCATAAGGATTTTGCTAAAAGAATAACTTTAGGAAATCTAACTGATGACATTAACAAAATAAGTAAATCAGATTGGATAATTGAAGTGGTTACAGAGAAATTAAATATCAAACAAATTGTATTTGAACAAATCGAAAAATACAGAACCAAAGGAACTCTTGTAACTTCAAATACTTCTGGTATTCCAATTAAACAAATGAATGAAGGAAGATCTGAAGATTTTAAAAGTAATTTTGCGGTAACTCATTTTTTTAATCCACCTCGTTATTTAAAATTATTTGAAATTATTCCTGGTCCTGATTGCAATCCTGAAATAATTGATTTCTTAAATGATTTTGGTGAAAGATACTTAGGTAAAGATTCTGTTTTAGCTAAAGATACACCGGGATTTATTGGAAATAGAATTGGAACTTTTGGAATGGTAAATATTTTAAATAATGTAGAAAAATTAGATTTATCAATTGAAGAAATTGATAAATTAACAGGACAAATCATTGGCAGCCCAAAATCTGCAACTTTCAGAACAAGTGATATAGTTGGATTAGATACAACTGTTAATGTAGCAACAGGTATATATGAAAATTGCCCAAATGATGAGTTTAGGGATACTTTTAAATTACCCAAATACATCTACAAAATGTTAGAAAACAATTGGTTAGGATCTAAAACTAATGGTGGTTTTTATAAGAGAATTAAAGATGAAAATGGAAAATCTACTATTTTATCGCTTAATCTTAAAACTCTTGAATATTCGCCAGTAAAAAAAGTGTCATTCGAAACAATTAATGATGCTAGAAAAATAAATAACGTTATTGATAGGTTTTCAGTATTACTTGAGGGAAAAGATAAAGCAGGAGATTTTTATAGATTTAATTTTGGAACCATGTTTTCATATATTCAAAATAGAATTCCTAAAATTTCAAATGAATTGTACAGAATTGATGATGCATTAAGAGCAGGCTTTGGATGGAAAAATGGTCCTTTTCAAATTTGGGATTCAATTGGTATAAAAAAAGGGGTTGAAATAATGGAATCATTAGGATATAAACCTGCTAAATGGATTTCTGAAATGATAAAAAATAATGTTGATAATTTCTATAAAGTAGAAAATATGAAAATACATTATTACGATTTAAATACTAAATCATTTATTTTAAAACCAGGTCAAGATTCATTAATAATTCTAAAAAACATAAATAAAAGCTCTATTGTGTGGGAAAATTCTGATTCCGTAATAAAAGATATTGGCGATGAAATTATCAACCTAGAATTTAGAACTAAAATGAATACTCTTGGTCAGGGAGTTCTTATGGGCATCAATAAAGCAGTAGATCTAGCTGAAAAGAATTATAAAGGAATTGTTATTGGAAATGAGGGTTCTCACTTTTCGGCAGGAGCTAATTTAGGTGCAATTTTCATGGCATCAGCCGAACAAGAATATGATGAAATAAATATTGCTATTAAATTTTTTCAAGATAGTATGATGAAATTAAGATATTCTAATATACCTGTAATAGCAGCTCCCCATGGTTTAACTTTAGGAGGAGGCTGTGAGGTTACAATGCATTCTGACAAAGCAGTTGTTTACAGTGAAAGCTATATAGGTTTAGTTGAAGTCGGTGCTGGTTTAATTCCAGGAGGTGGTGGGTGTAAAGAAATGGCTTTAAGGGCATCTAAAAAGTTTAGCAAAAATGATGTTGAACTCAATATTCTTCAAGAATATTTTTTAAATATTGGAATGGCAAAAACTTCTACATCCGCCTATGAAGCAATAGACTTAGGTTACCTCCAACCAAATAATGATTCAATTGTAATGAATAAGAATCATCAAATTTCTATTGCAAAAAAACAGGCAATTTTGATGTCAGACTATGGATATTTACCTCCATTTAAAGAAAAAAATATTAAAGTATTAGGTAAACAAGCCTTGGGAATGTTTATGGTTGGAAGTGATACAATGAAAGCAGGTGGATATATTTCGGAACATGACCAAAAAATTGCTAATAAAATTGCATATGTAATAAGTGGTGGAGATTTATCACAGGCTACTTTAGTTGATGAACAATATTTACTTGACTTAGAAAGGGAAGCATTTCTTTCATTATGTTCAGAAAGAAAAACACTAGAAAGAATTCAGTATATATTAAAAACAGGAAAACCATTAAGAAATTAAATCATGAAAGAAGCATATATAGTTAAAGCATATCGAACTGCTGTTGGAAAAGCTCCAAAGGGATTGTTTAAATTTAAAAGACCTGATGAGCTTGCTTCAGAGACCATAAATTATATGGTAAATCAAATACCAGATCTCGATAAAAAAAGAATTGATGACGTTATTGTTGGTAATGCAACACCTGAAGCCGAACAGGGTTTAAATATCGGAAGAGTTATTTCATTAATGGGATTAAAAGTTGAAGATGTTCCCGGTGTAACTGTTAATAGATATTGTGCCTCAGGACTAGAAACTATAGCAATGGCTTCTGCCAAAATTAAATCTGGAATGGCAGAATGCATAATAGCAGGCGGAGTAGAAAGCATGAGCTTTATACCTATGGGTGGATATAAACCAGTTCCAGATTATGCAATTGCTAAACAAGGAAAAGAAGATTATTACTGGGGAATGGGACTTACTGCTGAGGAAGTGGCCCAACAGTTTAATATTAATAGAGATGATCAAGATGAATTTGCTTTAAATTCACACTTAAAGGCTATTGATGCAATTTCAAATGGAAAATTTAAATCACAAATTGTTCCAATAAAAGTTGAAGAAACATACTTGGACAGTAATGGAAAAAAATCTTCAAGAGCTTATACTGTTGACACTGATGAAGGTCCAAGAAAAGATACCAATATAAAAGTGCTAAATAAATTAAGGCCTGTTTTTAGAATGAATGGTAGTGTTACAGCAGGTAATTCATCCCAAATGAGTGATGGTGCAGCATTTGTGATTATAATGAGTGGGAAAATGGTTAAAGAATTAAATATTGAACCAATTGCAAGGTTAGTAAATTATGCAGTAGCTGGTGTTCCTCCGAAAATAATGGGAATTGGACCTATTAAAGCTATACCTAAAGTTCTTAAACAAGCTCAAATGAAAATAAATGATATTAATCTTATTGAACTAAATGAAGCATTTGCATCTCAGTCATTGGCGGTTATTAGAGAATTAAAATTAAATGATGAAGTAATTAATGTTAACGGAGGAGCAATTGCACTTGGTCATCCATTAGGTTGCTCCGGAGCAAAATTATCAGTGCAACTTTTTAATGAAATGAGGTTGAAAAAATCAAAATATGGTATGGTTACCATGTGTGTTGGAACTGGACAAGGAGCTGCAGGAATTTATGAATTTTTAAATTAAAAAAATGGAAGAATCAAATATTACAAGAGGCGGAGAATTTATTATTAAAGAAACAAGTCCTGAAAACATTTTTACACCAGAAGATTTTTCTGAGGAACAAAAAATGATGAAGCAAGCTGTAATTGACTTTATTGATAAAGAAGTATGGCCACATAAGGAAAGGTTTGAAAAGAAAGATTATAAATTAACAGAGGAAGTAATGCGAAAAGCTGGTGAATTAGGATTTCTAGGAATTGCTGTCCCTGAAGAATATGGGGGATTAGGAATGGGTTTTGTATCAACTATGCTAGTTTGTGAATATATTTCTGGATGTACTGGATCATTATCGACTGCATTTGGAGCACACACTGGAATTGGTACAATGCCAATTGTTTTATATGGTAATGATGAACAAAAGAAAAAATACGTTCCAAAACTTGCTTCTGGTGAACATTTTGGCTCATACTGCCTAACTGAACCTTCAGCAGGTTCAGATGCAAATAGTGGTAAAACAAAAGCTGTTCTTTCAGAAGATGGAACCCATTATAAAATTTCAGGACAAAAAATCTGGATTTCAAATGCTGGTTTTGCTAATGTTTTTATAGTTTTTGCTAGAATTGATGATGATAAAAATATTACTGGTTTTATTGTTCCTAATGAACCTGACAATGGAATTTCTTTAGGTGAAGAAGAAAATAAATTAGGTATTCATTCATCCTCAACTAGACAAGTATTTTTTAATAATACAAAAGTTCCTGTAGAGAATATATTATCTGAAAGAGGAAATGGATTTAAAATTGCTATGAATTCTTTAAATGTTGGAAGAATTAAACTTGCCGCAGCTTGTCTGGATGCACTTAAAAGAGTTACTAGTCTTGGAGTTCAATATGCAACTGAAAGGGAACAATTTAAAACTAAAATTATAGACTTTGAGGCAATTAGACAAAAAGTTGCACAAATGGCAACTGATAGTTATGTTGGAGAGTCTGCATGTTATAGAGCTGCAAAAGATATAGAGAATAGAATTAAAATTCGTCATGATAGTGGCAATTCTTTTCAAGAATCTGAATTAAAGGGTGTAGAAGAATATGTTATTGAATGTTCAATATTAAAAGTAGCAGTTTCTGAAGATTGTCAAAACGCAACTGATGAGGGAATTCAAATATTTGGAGGTATGGGATTTTCAGCTGAAACTCCAATGGAATCAGCATGGCGAGATGCTAGGATTGCTAGAATTTATGAGGGTACAAATGAAATAAATAGAATGCTATGTGTTGGAATGCTAATTAAAAAAGCAATGAAAGGACATTTTGATTTTATCACGCCAGCAACACAAGTTGGAGAAGAATTAACTGGAATTCCATCTTTTGAAATTCCTGATATTTCAGAATTGTTTGCTCAAGAAAAAATAATAATTAAAAATCTTAAAAAAGTATTTTTAATGTTAGCTGGAGCTGGTATTAAGAAATTTGGAGAAGAACTTGAAAAACATCAGCAGGTACTTTTAGCTGTATCAGATATAATGATTGAAATTTACATGGCTGAATCTGCTATTTTACGAACTGAAAAAAACTGTAATAGATATGGAAAGGAGAAGCAAAAAGAACAAATTGCAATGTCTCAATTATATTTATATCAAGCAGTTGATATAATCCAGTCTAAAGGTAAAGAAACAATTATTTCATTTAGTGAAGGTGATGAACAAAAAGGTTTATTGATGGGACTTAAAAGATTCACTAAATATTATGATTTTCCTAATATTATGGATCTAAGAAATATAATTGCTGAAAAATTAAAGGAAGAAAACAAATATTGTTTTTAAAATTTTATTTTTTTAGACTAAATTTAGGTATGAAATATTTAAAATTCATACCTATTTTTTTTATCACTACCCTGTGCTTCTCGCAAAATGATAAAGATTTTTATGATATTATTGAAAAAGTCTCAGAAAAAAGAATAGAAAACAACATAACTAAGCTGGTTTCATTTGGAACTAGGCACACACTCAGTGATACAGTCTCAATTAAAACTGGCATTGGTGCGGCAAGAAGATGGATTAAGAAAAGTTTTGAAAAAATTTCTAAAGATTGCAATAATTGTTTAGAAGTTTTTTATCAAAAAAACTTCTTTAAAAAAAACAAAAGAAGGTTAGTTAAAGATGTTTGGATAAATAATGTCATTGCTATTCAAAGAGGGAAAAAATACCCAAATAGATATGTAATTATGAGTGGTGATATTGATAGTAGAGTTAGTGATCCTAACGATTTCATCTCACCATCTCCAGGTGCTAATGATAATGCTTCTGGAATGGCTGGTGTTATTGAAGCAGCAAAAGTTCTAAGCAATTATGAATTTGATAATAGCATCATATACGCCGGTTTATCCGGAGAAGAACAAGGTTTGTATGGAGGAGCAGGATTTGCTAATTATACCAAAAAAAATGACTGGGAAATTATTGGAGTTTTAAATAACGATATGATTGGAAATATTGAAGGTGTTGATGGTATAATTGATAATATAAGTTTTAGAATTTTTTCCGAAGCAACACCTGGAAATGAATCTGAAGTTTCTGCTAAAAGAAGAAGATTTTATGGAGGTGAAATTGATGGAAATTCAAGACAATTAGCCAGATATATTCATAAAAATGTTTTAAAATTTATGCCTAATATGAATCCTATGCTAATTTATAGGCTAGATAGATTTGGAAGAGGCGGACATCATAAACCATTTAATGATTTAGGGTATGCCGGAGTCAGAATAATGGAAGCTCATGAAAATTATAATAGACAACACCAAGATATTAGATTTGAGAATGGTATTAGCTATGGAGATATAATTTCAGGTGTGAATTTTAATTACGCTAAAAAACTTACCGCTGTTAATGCAATTAATTTAGCAAGTTTAGGCTGGAGTCCACCGGAACCAAAAAATGTAAAAATCGGAGGTGTAGTTAAACCATCAACAACTTTAAAATGGAAAAAATCAGAAGATTTAAATATAAAAGGTTACAAAATTTATTGGAGACAAACAACTTCTCCGTATTGGGATAATAGTAAGTATGTTGGTAATGTAGATAGTCATACTTTGAAAGGAATTGTAATAGACAATTATTTATTTGGAATATCTAGTGTTGGAAATAACAATCAGGAAAGTATTGTTGTATTTCCAAAAGATATTTTTTAAATTTTATTTTTCAACTATTTTTGAAAAACTATTTATATCTGTTTTTCCTTCACTATTAAAAATTAGAACTCTAGAATCTTTATTTAATCCAATATGATCTTTTATTTTTTTTAATTTTTTATCTTTTATGCACTTAATCAATCCTGCTAATCCAGCGGCACCAGATTCACCAGAAATTATTTTTGAATCATCTGATAATGGTTTATAAAAAAGGTTCATTGCTGACATAACTTCAGCATCAGTTATTTTAATAACCCCATCACATCCTCTTTTAATTATTTCCCATGCTGATTTGGAAGGAATTCCACAATTTAGACCTGCCATAATTGTAGATAAATTTCCTTTAGGTGAAATTCTTTTATTCTCATTTAGAGATTGATAAACTCCACAAGATTCCTCTGGTTCTACTAGAACAATTTTAGGTTTATTTTTACCATATCTACTCAAATAATACCAAATACAAGATGCTGCCCAGGAACCCACACCACATTGTATAATAACAATATCCAAATCTGGTTGCTTTATTTTATTAATATTTTCTTCCATTTCAATAAAATGAGTTAAATAACCTGACATAATATATGCAGGGATTAATTCATAATTATCCCATGATGCATCTTGAACTAACTCCCAATTCATTTTAAATGAAATTTTAGCAGCATATTTACAAGTATCTTCATAATTCATTTCTAATTGTTCTACGCTAGCTCCTAATTCAGAAATAGATTTTATTCTTTGTTTTGATGTGTTCTTAGGTACGTAAACAATACATTTTTTTTTATATTTTTTTGCTGACCATGCTAATCCTTTTCCATGATTTCCATCTGTTGCAGTACAAAATATAGAAACTTTTGGTTTATTTTTTAAAATTTGATTAACTGCATAAGATCCTCCTAAAACTTTAAAAGAATCTAATCCAAATCTATTTGACTCATCTTTGACATATAGCTTTGAAATTTTTAAAAAATTTGAAAGAGCAGATAATTTATACAAAGGAGATTTTTTATAATTTTTAAAAGTTCTATGAAATGAAATAGACTTACTATCATTTAAGATTTGGTAAGTAATATCCCTTTTCAAAATATTTGATGGATAATTAAGAATAAAATCTTTCATAAAATTTTAATCAATTATGAAGCCTTGTTTTTTCATCCATTCATCATTGTAAATTTTTCCAATATATCGACTGCCAGAATCGTGTAGTAAAACTACAATTACATCATCCTTGTTAAAATGTTTTTTTAACTGAATTAGACCTTTAATAGCTGCTCCACATGAATTACCTGCAAAAATACCTTCCTCTTTTGCTAACTTTCTGGTATAAATAGCAGCATCTCTATCATTAACTTTTTCGAATCCATCAATTATACTAAAATCTACATTTTTTGGTATAATGTCTTCGCCAATACCCTCAGTTACATAAGGATATATCTCTTTTTCATCAAAAACTCCAGTTTCGTGATATTTTTTAAAAACTGAACCATAAGTATCTATTCCCCAAACTTTAATTTTTTGGTTTTTTTCCTTTAAAAATCTAGATACACCTGAAATAGTTCCTCCAGTACCAACACCAACAACAAAATGAGTGATTTTTCCATTTGTTTGAGCCCATATTTCAGGTCCAGTAGATTCATAATGAGCTTTAGTATTTGAAAGATTATCGTATTGATTAACATACCAAGAATTAGGAGTTTCTTCTGCAATTCTTTTGGAAGTGGAATAGTATGATCTTGGATCCTCAGGCTTTACATTTGTAGGACAAACTACTACTTTTGCACCAACAGCTTTTAAAACATCAAATTTTTCCTTAGACTGTTTGTCAGTGGAAACACAAATAAGATCATAACCCTTTACAATAGCTGCCAATGCCAAGCCCATTCCAGTATTTCCTGATGTGCCCTCAACTATTGTTCCTCCTGGAACTAACCTACCATCATTTTCAGCCTCTTCGACCATCTTTAAAGCCATTCTATCTTTAACTGAACTTCCAGGGTTAAAATATTCAACCTTAGCCAGAACTAAAGCATCAATCTCTTTTGTAATATTATTTAATTTAACTAAGGGAGTATTTCCTATAGTTTCTAATATGTTTTTTGAATATTCCATTTAAAAATATAAAGTTAAACTTTAAGATTATTAATATTGAATTGAAATTAAGATTTTATCAATTAATTTTTAAAGATTGGGTTGGAGAAATTCTTCCAATAATATATGATGGAATAATTAGCATTAGTAAACAAAAAAACAAGGTTCCTAAATTCAAAATAATTACAGTGAATACATTTAAATCAACAGGCACTTCTGAAACATAATACGTTTCAGGATTTAACTTAATGAATCCCGTTGATTTTTGAAAGAAAATTAAACCAAGGCCAATAATATTACCAATTAAAAGTCCTATTGAAATTAAGTAAGCTCCGTTAAATAGAAAAATATATCTAATATTACTAATATTTGAGCCTAAAACTCTTAAAATTCCTATTAGTTGGGTCTTTTCTAAAATTGTAACAAGTAATGCAGTAATCATATTAATACCACCAACCAAAATCATAATTACAATTATTACCAAAATATTCATGTCAAATAAAGCAATCCAATTAAAAATATCAGAAAATTTATCTGAAATATTTATAACATCTAAATTAGAAGGAGTAGTAGAATACAATTTTTCTGAAGTCTTAGAAATATCATTAAAATTTTTAATGAAAATTTCGAAATTTCCAATTTGATTTGAATTCCATTTATTAATTTTTTGAATATGTTTTATGTCTCCTAAAAAATAAATTTCATCAAATTCAATTAAACCAGAATTAAAAATTCCGACTATTTTAAAATTTCTAATATTAGGAATAGAGGAATCTAATTTTAAAAAAGAGGTTTTGAATTTATCGTCTAATTTTAAATTTAATCTTTTAGATAAATATTCTGAGATAATTACCTCATTAGTTATTTTATTATTTATTTTAGGAATTTTACCCTCTATAATATATTCAGAAAAAATTTCCCAATTGAAGTCTTCGTTTATTCCTTTAAAAACAACCCCTTCAAATGTAGATTTTGTTGTAATAACACCAGACTTGTAAGCTACACTTTGAATATGATTAATTTCATCAATTTTATTATTTGTATAAAATTCTTGATTAATTAAAATAGGAGTTAAAGATGACTGAGAAGAATTATTTTGAAAATTTGAAACTGAAATATGACCAAAAAATGATGAAATTTTATTTTGGATTGTTTTTTGAAGTCCAACACCCGATGAAATTGAAATCAACATAATTAAAAACCCAATTGTAATAGACAATATTGATATTTTTATTATTGGGGCGGAAATAGTATTTTTATAAGGTTTAGACCTTATAATCTGAGATGCTATAAATGATTCAAATCTCACAACTAATGAAACTTAATATAATTAAATTCAAAAGTACCTTTTTTTTAATTTTAATATGCTCTAGTTATTTTTCTTTTTCTCAAAACAGGGATCAATTAACATTAGGCGCTGAAAAAATAGAACTATTCATAGACGATTTAAAAGGAAAGAATGTTGCAATTGTCGCTAATCAAACTTCAAAAATAAAATCTGATAAGAAATACATTCATATTATTGATTCATTATTAAGCTTAAATATTAATATCAAAAAAGTTTTTTCCCCTGAACACGGGTTTAGAGGAGATGCAGATGCTGGAGAAAAAGTTGAAGACGGTATTGATATAAAAACAGGATTGCCTATAATATCTCTCCATGGATCAAATAAAAAACCTACAATTGCTCAAATGAAAGATATTGATATAGTTATATTTGATATTCAAGATGTTGGAGTTAGGTTTTATACTTACATTTCAACTCTTCATTTAGTGATGGAAGCAGTTGCTGAAAGTAATAAAAGATTAATAATTTTAGATAGACCAAATCCAAATGGACATTATATTGATGGTCCAATTTTAGAAGACAAATTTAAAAGTTTTGTTGGAATGCATCCAGTACCAATTGTACATGGAATGACTATTGGTGAGTTTGGAATAATGATTAATAATGAAGGGTGGCTAAAAAACAAAATTAATTGTGATCTAAAAATAATCAAAATTGAAAATTATGACAGAAAATTAATTTATAATTTACCTATAAAACCTTCTCCTAACCTTCCAAATAAAACATCAATTAATTTATATCCAAGCTTATGTTTTTTTGAACAAACACCAATTAGTATAGGACGTGGAACAGAAATGCAATTTCAAATAATGGGAAATCCAAATTGGGAAAAAACAGATTTTAAGTTTATTCCAAAATCTATGTCTGGAGCAAAATCTCCAAAACATTTAAATAAAATATGTAATGGAATTGATTTAAGAAATCATCCTTATTTAAAAGAAATAAATTTGGAATGGATAATTTATGCGTATAATAAATCTAAAAATAAATCTTCTTTTTTTAGAAACGGCTTCAATCGGTTAGCAGGAAATGAAAAACTGCAAAATCAAATAATTAATGGTATAAGTGAGGAAGAAATTAAATTGAGTTGGAAAAAAGGAATTGAAAAGTTTAAAACAATTAGATCAAAATATCTTTTATACAATTAAGAAATATTTAAATATTTATGTGTTTGTAATGAAACTTTCCATTTTGAATTATTCATAATATAATCTACTATAACTGGCATCATTTCATCTCTTTTGCTCCATTCAGGTTGCAGAAATAGAATACAGTTTTTAGAAACTTTTTTAGCTTCTTTCTCAGCAAATTTTAAATCATTCTTATTATATATGATAATTTTTAGTTCATCTGCTTTTTTATAAACTTGGCTTAATGGAATTTTTCTTTTTTTTGGTGATAAACAAATCCAATCCCAATTCCCAGTTAATTTATTTGAACCTGAAGTTTCTAAATGGGTTTTAAAATTGTTATTTTTTAATAATTCTGTTAATGGATTCATGTCCCAAATTAATGGCTCACCACCAGTTATAACTACAATTTCACATTTATTTTTAACATTTTGAACTATTTTCTCTATTGATTTGATGGGATGTATATTTGAATCCCAACTTTCTTTAACATCACACCAATGACATCCTACATCACAGCCAGCAATTCTTATAAAATATGCAGCTGATCCTTTATAATAACCTTCACCCTGAATTGTATAAAAAGATTCCATTACTGGCAAATAAAGTCCATGATCTAATTTCAAAATTTTTTTTTGATTCATTACACAAATATATATCATATAATTAATTAAGATTTAAAAGGAATTAGTACTTTTAGAAAAGTTTTTAGAATGAAAAAATATATCTTAATAATTGTAATTTTAATTTCTTTTGGTTGTTCCAATTATAGTATTGATTATAGTATTAGAAAAGGAAAAGTTGGAAAAATAAATTATGACACAATGGTTAAAGACCTTGATTCATTATTTTCAAATGACTCTATTGTAAAAAGAATAGGAGAAGGAGATTATATGTATTCAGGAGAAGACAAATATTTAATTTTCGATAAAGAACAAAATCATCTTCTTACTTTAACTCCAAAACAGCAACATGATGTGAATGAAAAAATTGAAACTATACAGGTCGTAAGTGAAAAGTTTGAAACTAATAAAGGAATAAATATTAATAGCACATTTAACGATATTAAAATCAATCATAAAATTTCATCAATTCAGAACACAATAAGTAACATTGTAATCTTTGTTGATGAAATAGACACTTATTTTGTTATTGATAAAACTAATTTACCTATTGATCTTAGAAAAGGTACAGACATAAAAATAGAAGAAATTAATATTCCGCCTAAATCAAAAATTAAAAGATTTATGGTTGGATGGAATTAATATAAATACATTTGAATAAATTGAACCCTTTTCATTTAGCTATTCCAGTAAATAATCTAGAAAAATGCAGAAAATTTTATAGAGAAATATTAGAACTTAAGGAGGGAAGAAGAAGTAGTAGTTGGGTAGATTTTAATTTTTTTGGCCACCAATTGGTTATTCATTATGATAAAACCAAAAAAGAATATGTTACTAACCCTGTAGATGGTAAAGATGTTCCAGTTCCTCATTTTGGAATCATTTTAGATTGGAAAGACTTTAATAATTTAGCTAAACTTTTAATTAATAAAGAAATTACTTTTATAATTGAACCTCACACAAGATTTAAGGGATTAATTGGAGAACAATCAACTATGTTTTTTAAAGATCCGTCTGGAAATGCTTTAGAATTTAAATCTTTTAAAGATCCTAAACTATTATTTACTAAAGAAATTAATTTATAAATCACTTAGATGATTAAAAAAGCTAATTTAATTTTAGCAACTTTATATGCAATAATTCTTGCTATTTTTGAAACAATAATGAACACCTACTGGGACGATTGGCAATATACTCCCTTATGGGTTGTTGATTATTTTATTGTTCTAATTTTATTATCTGCTGTATTTCTATTTAAAAAAAATATTCAAAATTTAATGTTATTATTAGGATGGTCTTTTTCAGCAGGAGTAACCTACATGGCTCTTTTTATAAGTTTAGAATCTAACAATTTAAAATCTCCAGAAATTGAAGATAAATTACCATTATTTGGATTAGCACTTATAGTTTCAATTATTGGAATAATATTGACTACTATTGATAATAAGAAATAAAAATTAATTAATAATTATTTTTTAATAAACTCTTAGATAACAAAGTATTTTTTAAAAGCATAGCTATTGTCATAGGGCCTACACCTCCAGGAACTGGTGTTATATAACTAGCCTTTTCTTTAACAGAATTAAAATCTACATCTCCTCTAATTACATAACCTCTTGTAGAATTATTATCTTTTACTCTAGTTATTCCTACATCTATAATAACAACTCCTTTTTTTACCATTTCCTTTTTCACAAAACCAGGTATTCCTAAAGCGGATATAATTATATCAGCATTTTTAGTGTAGCTTTCTAAATTTACTGTTCTACTATGAACAACGGTTACAGTTGAATCTCCAGGGATACCCTTAAGGTTCATTAAAATACTAATTGGTCGCCCTACTATATTACTTCTTCCAATAACTACAGTATTTTTTCCAGAAGTTTCTATCTTATATCTTTTTAGCAGTTCCATTATTCCAAAGGGTGTGGCTGGAATAAACGTTTTCATATTTAAGGCCATTTTACCAAAATTAGTTGGATGAAAACCATCAACATCTTTATTTGGGTTTACAGCTAATAAAATCTTTTCTTCATCAATATGTTTAGGCAATGGTAACTGAACAATAAATCCATCAATTTCTTTATTATCATTTAACTCAGCTATCTTAGATAATAAATCAATTTCCTTAATATTTTCAGGTAACTTAACAAGTGTTGATTTAAAACCAACTTGTTTACATGAGCTTACTTTACTTCCAACATAAGTTAAACTTGCACCATCTTCACCAACTAAAACAGCAGCTAAGTGAGGAGGTTTATCTCCTTTAGAAATAATATTCTGAACTTCATACTTTATTTCTTCTTTTATTTGATTTGATATTTTTTTACCATCTATAATTTCCATAATATAATTATTTCATTCCTTGCATCATCTGCATTAATTTGCCTGATCCACCTCCTTGCATCATTTTCATCATTTTAGACATTTGCTCAAATTGTTTTAATAATCTATTTAATTCTTGAACATCTAATCCACTTCCTTTTGAGATTCTTTTTTTTCTACTAATATCAATAATTTTAGGGTTTGATCTTTCCTTTGGTGTCATAGAATATATAAGGGCTTCAATATGTTTAAATGAATCTTCATCTATTTCATTATCACCCATTGCTTTAGAAGCACCCGGAATCATATTAACCATGTCCTTTAGGTTACCCATTTGCTTAATTTTCTTTATTTGATCTAAAAAATCATCTAATCCAAATTGACTTTTAGCAATTTTTTTATTTAAAATACGAGCTTGTTTTTCATCATATAAATCTTGAGCCTTTTCAACTAAAGAAACTACATCTCCCATTCCAAGAATTCTATCAGCCATTCTTTCAGGATGAAAAACATCAATTGCATCCATTTTTTCTCCTGTTCCAATAAATTTAATAGGCTTATTAACTACTGATTTAATTGAAAGAGCAGCTCCTCCTCTAGTATCTCCATCTAATTTTGTTAAAATAACACCATCAAAATTTAAAATATCGTTAAAGGTTTTGGCAGTATTTACTGCATCTTGACCTGTCATAGAATCTACAACAAATAAAGTTTCATTGGGAGTTATTGCCTGATGAATTTGTTTGATTTCATTCATCATCTTTTCATCTATTGCCAATCTACCTGCAGTATCAATAATGACAAGGTTTTTCCCATTTTTCTTTGCAAATTTTATAGAATCTTTAGCAATTTTTACAGGATTCTTTTCTTCTTCATCACTGTATACTTCAACATTAATTTGTTCACCAATTACTTTTAATTGCTCTATTGCTGCAGGTCTATATACATCACAAGCTACCAGAAGTGGGTTTTTTGACTTCTTTTTTATTAAATATTTTGATAATTTTCCACTAAAAGTTGTTTTACCAGAACCTTGGAGTCCAGACATTAAAATAATAGTTAATGTATTGGATAAATTAATACCAGCTGAATCTCCTCCCATAAGAGATGTTAGCTCATCTTTAACAATCTTAATCATTAATTGACCAGGATTTAGATTAGTAAGTACATCTTGACCTAAAGCCTTTTGCTTAACATTTGCAGTAAATTCTTTAGCAGTTTTATAATTTACATCTGCTTCAAGTAAAGCTCTTCTAACTTCCTTTAAGGTTTCAGCTACATTAATTTCAGTTATTTTTCCATGTCCTTTAAGAACCTGAAAGGCAGAATTAAGTTTGTCTGTAAGATTATTAAACATTTAAGATCTTTATTACAAATTTAATAATTTGAGAATATTTAATAACTAAAATTTCCTACAATTAATTTCCCTTTATTTTAAAAATAACAATAGTATGAGGAAATGTAATAGCAGCTAAAAAAGAAAAGAAAATGCTTAAAAGTAAGTTTTGATGATTTTTTAAAAAATAATATAAAATAAATAATCCTATTAAAGACAATATCCAATAGAAAAAAGCATGTCTTAAATAACTTCCAAATGATTTAATGTCAGAAGATCCAAAAATAAAATTAGATTGTTCAAATATAGATGGAATACTATGCCAAAAAACAAAATATACTCCAAAAGACCATATCAAATTTGAATTAAAAAAAAGTAAGAAAAGTAAAATAAGAAGGAGAAATTGAAATACTAATTGAGGTAAGAGAAACTTATAGTTTAAAATTCCAAAAAATAGTAGTCCAAAAATTGATAAACCCAATAAATAATCCAAATAAACTGAATTCACATAATTTCCGGTTATATCTAAAATAATATCAATTACTGAATTAGAATTTATCCAAAAGAGTAATGAAAATAAAAATAACCCATATGAAAAATAAAAATACCATAGTTTATTTTCTTTTTTCTGATTAAACATTGTCCATTGTTGTTCACCAAAATGATAGGAACTAAATAAAACAAAGAATGCTAAAGCAAAAGATGGGAAAAAATAAAAAAATATTCCAAAAAAAGAAACCATTATTATGTAGGGAAAAAATAAAGAAATCATAGTTATTTTTTTATTATTTAGGTTTTTTTTCAATAAAAGCAGATCATTTGCACCATGAATTATCCCAAAAGTTAGAATTCCACTAAAAATTAACAGATTTTGAAAAACTTCTCCTGTACTAAAACTGATAATTAAGCAGAGAATAGTAGAAAATATTATTAATTTAAAAGGAAAAGTGTTAAAAAAGTGAGATTTTAACAGCATATTGTTAAAAAGTTTATTTACAAATGTATGGATTAAGAATTGTTTTTATATATTTGACTATTAACAAAAACAATTAATTATATAATTATGGAAAATTTTTTAAATCTAATGTATTTTTTTGGTGATGCTCCAGCTGGTGATGATCTAGTTGGGATTACCTTTTGGATTGGAACAATGGCTATGATGGCAGCATCAGCCTTTTTCTTCCTTTCCCTTAATTCAGTTGACTCAAAATGGAGATCTTCTATCTTAGTTTCTGGATTAATTACTTTTATTGCTGCAGTTCACTACATGTACATGAGAGATGCTCATGCTGCTGGAGACAGTACAACAGTTTTTAGATATGTTGACTGGATTTTAACTGTTCCTTTAATGTGTGTTGAATTCTACCTCATTCTTAAGGGTGCTGGAGCAACTAAAGGTCATTTAAAAACTTTAGTTCTAGCTTCAACAGTAATGCTTGTTTGTGGATACGTTGGTGAGGCTGGATTAGGAAATGCAGCACTTTGGGGATTAGCCTCTGGTCTTGCTTATTTCTACATTGTTTACCTTATCAAATTTGGAGAACTTGCTAAGCTTGCTGCTTCAGCAGGAGGAGCAGTTCAGTCGGCTCACAATACTTTATGTTTATTTGTAATAATTGGATGGGCTATTTATCCTATTGGTTATATGATTGGTACAGGAAGTGGAATGTGGTATGAATTTATGACAGGACTTGTAGCTGCTGAGAATATGGACTTCATTTATAACGTTGGTGACTCAATCAACAAAATTGGATTTGGTCTTGTAGTTTATAACCTTGCTGTTTCTAAATAAGAAATACATATTTAATTATAAAAAAAACCGCTTAATAAGCGGTTTTTTTTTACATTTTTTCAGGAACTTCCATTCCTAATAATTTCATAGAGTTTCTAATAACATCTCCAACTTTTTCTGAAAGTGCTAATCTAAAATTTTTAATTTCAGAATCATGAATTTTAAGAATAGTGGTAGATTGATAGTAAGAATTAAATGTCTTTACTAAATCAAATATATAGTTTGCAACCAAAGCTGGGCTATAATTTTGTGCAGAATTTTTAATTGCTATTGGAAATTGTATTAACAGCTTTAATAAGTCTTTTTCTTTGTCATTAATATCAATACCTATATTTATTTTAGAATTAGATAATTTGCCTTTTCTAAGTAATGACTTAATTCTGGCATAAGTATACTGAATAAAAGGTCCTGTGTTTCCATTAAAGTCGATGGATTCAGTTGGATTAAATAATATTCTTTTTTTTGGATCTACCTTTAATATAAAATACTTTAAAGCCCCAAGTCCTATAGTACTATTAAGTTTATCTTTTTTAATTTTAGAAAAATCTTCTGTTTTTCCTAAATCTTTTGATAAATTACTTGCAGTTAATTTCATCTCTGAAATAATTTCATCTGCATCTACAACCGTTCCCTCCCTACTTTTCATTTTTCCTGAAGGTAAATCAACCATTCCATAACTTAAATGATGAAGATTTTTAGACCAAGTATAGCCTAATCTATTCAATATTTTAAATAAAACCTTAAAATGATAATCTTGTTCATTTCCTACAGTATAAATTACTCCATTAATATTTGGATGATCTTTATGTCTTAAATATGCTGTTCCTAAATCTTGCGTCATATATACTGAAGTTCCATCTGATCTTAATAAAATTTTTTCATCTAAACCTTCATTAGAAAGATCTATCCAAACAGAACCATCTTTCTTTTTATAAAAAATATTGTTTTTTAAGCCTTTATTAATGATCTCTTTACCGAGTAAATATGTATTGCTTTCATAATAATATGAATCAAAATCTACTCCTAAATCATCATATGTTTTATCAAATCCTTCATAAACCCAAGAATTCATTTTTTTCCAAAGACTAATGACTTCTTTATCACCATTTTCCCATTTGATTAATAAATCTTTAGCTTCTAGAAAAATCGGCGCATTATTTTCAGCATAAATTTTATCATTTCCATCTTTAATTAATTTAGAAATTTCTTCATTATAAATTTTATTAAAAAGTATATAGTATCTACCCACAAAAGCATCCCCTTTTTCACTACTATCTTTTGGATTAGAATTTTTACCGAATTTTAACCATGCTACAATAGATTTACATATATGAATTCCTCTATCATTAATTATTTGAGTTTTATGAACATTTTTTCCATTTGCTTTTAAAATTTCAGAAATTGAATAACCCAAAAGAATATTTCTAATATGACCTAAATGTAGTGGTTTATTGGTATTAGGTGAAGAGTACTCTATTAAAAATAAAGGGTCATATTTCTTAGGCTTAAGAATCCCGTAATTTTTATCATCAATTATTTCATTAAAAAACTCAATGTAAAATTTGTTATCAATTGTTAAGTTTAAATAACCTTGTATTAAATTATAATTATTTACATATTTTAAATTTGACACTAAAAATGAGCCTATTTCATTACCAATTTCTATTGGAGATTTTTTAAGAATTTTTACCAATGGGAAAATAACAACTGTAATGTCTCCTTTAAAATCTTTTTTAGTAGTTTGAATTTCAATATCTTCAAAGTCTAAATCAAATTTTGACAAAACAAATTTTGAAATTTTATCTTTTAAAATATTATAAAAATTCATTTAATTGATTTGCAAGTAAATATACTTATAAAAAGAATAAATACATTCTAATTAAATATTTCAGCTATCATACATCTTACACTTCCGCCTCCATATTTTTCTATAGTTTTAACTGAAGAATATACCAAATTAGAATGTGTACTTAACCTTTCTAATTGATCTTTATCCAAGGATAAATAAGCTGTTTCACTCATAAATAAAAAACTAATTTTATTTTGTCTTAATTCAATCATATTACCAGCAAACAATTTTAGTTGAGTTTCTGAAATAGTTATTATTTCTTTATTATCATCCTTTAAACTTTCAATAACTTTTTTCATTTCATCTTTATCATCAATAGCATCTAAACATATTACACAGTAATTATTTGCTAAACACATCATTACATTAGTATGATAAATTGGTTTTCTTTTATTTTGATAAGTCTGAAAAGAATTAAATACTATTGGCATATATTCAAAATCATTGCAAAACTCATAAATAAGATGTTCACTAGTTCTTTCTGAAATTGAACAATACGCCTTTTTATTTATCCTGTCAAAAACCATACTTCCAGTTCCTTCTAAAAAAAGATCGTTATTTTCTGCACTTGAATAGTCAATTATTTCATTTATAAAAATTTTATTTTTTTCTAAAAAAGAAAATACATCTTCATTTCTTTCTGAACGCCTATTTTTTGCATACATTGGATAAATAGCTATTCTCTTATCTCTATGAAAAGTAATCCAATTGTTTGGAAAAATAGCATCTGGAGTATCTTTCTTTTTATTATCATTGAAAACATTGACAGTAATTCCACAATCTTTAATTTTAGAAACCAAATTATCAAACTCTAAAAGAGCATTTTTTAAAATAATATTATTATTTAAACTAAAATTTTTATTTTGAAAATAATTATTTTTAGCAGTTTCATCATTACTTCTAAAAGCTGCTGGTCTAATCATTAAAACTGATTGAACGTTATGATTCATAATTCAATTTCTTATTAAAGGTAAAGAACAACACCGAAACAAACCCTCTTGTTTAGAAATTTCATTAAAAGAAACTTTTTCAACAGTTAAACCATTTAACTCTAGCCAATTATTTAATCTTTTAAATGATGGTTCAGAAACAACCAAATTATGTTTTATTGATAATACATTACTATTCATTTCATACATTTCTCTATTACTAATCAAGAAAATATTTTCAACTCCAAAAAAAGATTCTAACCATTGAAAATCTTCTTTATAAGTGAAAGCTTCAGGATATATAATTGCTTTATTTTTTCCTACAAGTTGAAGACAACAATCTAAATGAAGAATATTATTAAAGGGATTTGTATTTGATTTTTTTAAATGCAAAGGTTTAATATTTTTTTTTGGAAAAAAATCTCGAAAAAAATCTACCGCATCCTTATTTGTTCTTGCAGTAATTAAATTAGAGTAATCATCCTTATCGTAATATCCAATAAAAATATTATCACGATTTGTTAATATATCTCCACCTTCAACATGTACATTTTCAGGAATATTTACTATTTCCCCTTTAAAATCGTTAAGGATCTCGCTAATTCCTTTAAATTCTCTGGATCTATTGGGAAGAATATTAGATTTAAAAAAATAATTATTAATAACAAAACCAATATCTCTTACAAAAATTTGATTACAATTAATAATATTACTTGGTCTATAAACCTTTACTCCATTCCTTTTCAAAGTATTAGAAAAGCTTTCTAATTCGGAAATCATATCTGATTCCAAAGGATATTTTCCTTTTTTTAAATTATCAATAGATTTAGGATCATATAGGCTTTTAATATTAGGGATTCCACCTAAACTATTAGCAATTCCTATAATAACAGAAACAAGCTTTGAGGTTTCGTCATTTACAGAAAAAATCATTTAGTTTATTATTATTGAAAATCAACGTAATCCCATTTCTAAAAATTTTCTTAAAGTTTCACCTGTATAAATTTGTCTAGGTCTACCTATTGGTTCATTATTTAATCTCATTTCACGCCAATGAGCAACCCATCCAGGGAGTCTTCCTAAAGCAAACATAACAGTAAACATTTCATTTGGTATTTCAAGAGCTTTGTAAATAATTCCAGAATAAAAATCTACATTTGGATAAAGTTTTCTTTCAACAAAATAACTGTCTTTTAAGGCCTCTTTCTCTAAACCTTTCGCTATTTCTAAAATAGGATCACTAATTCCAAGTTCATTTAAAATTTTATTAGCAGTAACTTTAATAATTTTTGCTCTGGGATCAAAATTCTTATACACTCTATGCCCAAAGCCCATAAGTCTAAATGGGTCTGACTTATCTTTTGCTTTTAACATAAACTTTTTTGTATCTCCCCCATCTTTCTTAATTGCTTCTAACATTTCTAAAACTGCTTGATTTGCACCTCCATGTAACCTTCCCCATAATGCTGATATTCCAGCTGCAACTGAAGCAAATAAACTTGCTTCTGAGGAACCAACAATTCTAACAGTTGAGGTCGAGCAATTTTGTTCATGATCTGCATGTAATATCAAAAGTTTATTCATCGCATCGATAATAATTTTATTATTAACATAATCTTGGTTTGGTAACTGAAACATCATTTTTGTAATATTTTCAACATAACCTAAATTATTATCTCCATAATCTAATGGTAAGCCTTTTCTTCTACGATGCACCCATGCAACTAAAATTGGAACTTTAGCAAGAAGTTTAACAATAGAATTATACATATAATCTTGATCTCCATTTTGTTCATTATCAAGACTTATTTTTTTTTCAGGATTAAATGCAATTAATGCACTAGTTAATGAAGAAAGAATTCCCATTGGATGAGCAGATTTAGGGAAACTTTCCAAAATTCTCTTTATATCCTCATCAATAATTGAATTTTCTTTTATATCAATTAAAAACTTATTCAATTGAGTTTGATTAGGAAGTTCTCCAAAAATTAATAAGAAAGCTACTTCCAAAAAATTAGCTTTTTCAGCTAATTCTTCAATAGAATATCCTCTATATCTTAAAATTCCTTTTTCACCATCTAAAAAAGTAATTTTACTTTTACATGATCCCGTATTTTTATAACCAGGATCAAGGGTTATCATATTAGATTCGGTCCTTAAACTACTAATATCTAATCCGATCTCATTTTCAGATCCTTTAACTAAATTGAGTTCAATTTTACTATCATCTATATTTAAATCTACCTTATTCTTCATTTTATAAATAAAATTACAGAAAAAAACTTACTTTAGAATTGTATTTTGAAAGCCTTTTCTTTTGGAAAGTAAGCTGCTTTTCCTAACTCTTCCTCAATTCTTAATAATTGATTATACTTTGCAACTCTATCACTTCTAGAAGCAGAACCTGTCTTAATTTGACTGGTGAACAAACCAACTGCTAAGTCTGCAATAGTATGATCTTCGGTTTCTCCAGATCTATGGGACATGACACAAGTAAAACCTGCAGCATGAGCCATTTTAATAGCATCAATCGTTTCAGAAAGCGTTCCAATTTGATTTACTTTAATTAATATTGAATTTCCAATTTTATTTTTTATGCCTCGATATAATCTTTCCACATTAGTAACAAATAAATCATCACCAACAAGCTGAACACTTTCTCCACATATTTTTGTTAAATATTCCCATCCATTCCAATCATTTTCATCCATTCCATCCTCGATAGAAATTATAGGATATTTTTTAGAAAGCTTTGTTAAGTAATCTGCTTGTTGTTTTGAATTTAAAATTTTGCCATTTTTTCCTTCAAATATTGAATAATCATACATTCCATCAATATAAAATTCAGATGAAGCACAATCCAAAGCTATCATCACTTGATCTCCTGGGAAATATCCTGATTTTTCAATAGCCAATATAATAGTGTTTAATGCATCTTCTGTTCCATCTAATTTTGGAGCAAAACCACCTTCATCTCCAACTGAGGTAGATAAATTCCTTTCTGTAAGTATTTTTTTAAGATTATGAAAAATTTCTGTTCCAATTTGCATTGCATGACTAAATGAATTTGCTTTAACAGGGATAATCATAAATTCTTGAAAAGCAATCGGAGCATCGGAATGAGATCCTCCATTAATTATATTCATCATTGGAACAGGAAGGGTATTTCCTTTACTTTTTGAAATGTAAGAGTAAAGAGGAATCTTTTTTTCATTACTTGCAGCTTTTGCTACTGCTAAGGAAACTCCTAAAATAGCATTAGCACCCAACTTTGACTTATTGGGAGTTCCATCAATACTAATCATCAATTTATCAATTTCTTTTTGATTGAAAACAGATTTTCCAACTATTTCTTTAGATATTATTTGATTTACATTATTTACAGCATTTAAAACACCTTTTCCCATATATTTTTTTCCACCATCTCTTAATTCAACAGCTTCATGTTTCCCAGTGGAAGCTCCAGATGGAACAGCTGCTCTACCTAAAAAGCCATTCTCAGTTAAAACATCTACTTCAACTGTTGGATTTCCTCTAGAATCAAAAATTTGTCTAGCAAAAATTTTAGCTATTTTACTCATATTATTTATTAGTATTTAACATTTCAATAAATTGATCAAAAAGATAATTTGAATCATGAGGTCCAGGACTTGCTTCTGGATGATATTGAACTGAAAAACAATTATTATTTTTTATTTTAATTCCTGCAATGGTATTGTCATTTAAATGAACATGTGTTATCTCTACATTAGGATTTGATTCTGTTTCCTCTCTATTTATTGCAAAACCATGATTTTGAGAAGAAATTTCACCTTTACCAGTATTTAAATTTATAACAGGATGATTTATTCCTCTGTGCCCATTATGCATTTTATAAGTAGAAATTCCGTTAGCCAAAGCAATTATTTGATGTCCTAAACATATTCCAAATAGCGGAATTTTTGTTTTTAAAATATCTTTAGCTGTTTGAATTGCATGTTTGAGAGGTTCTGGATCTCCTGGGCCATTAGATATAAAATAACCATCAGGTTCCCATTCTGACATTTTTTTAAATGATGTATTGAAAGGAAAAACCTTAATATAAGCTCCCCTTTTAGATAAATTCCTTAAAATATTTTTTTTAATTCCAAGATCTAAAGCTGCAATTCTAAATTTAGAATCAAAATCTCCAAAATAATAAGGTTTTTTTGTAGAAACTTTTGAAGCTAGTTCTAAACCTTTCATAGAGGGTAAATTCTTAAGATTTTTTTTTAATTTATCAATTTCATTTGTATTAGTAGAAATAACTGCATTCATTGCTCCATTGTCTCTAATATAAGACACAAGAGCTCTTGTATCTACATCAGATATTGCAACTATATTATGTTTAATAAAAAAACTTTGAAGAGAATCATCAGCATTAGGTCTAGAAAATTTTAAATTAAATTTTTTACAAATTAAACCCGCAATTTTAGGACTTTCTGATTCAACTTCTTGCTCATTAACTCCATAATTTCATATATGTGAATTTGTAGTTACCATTAACTGACCATAATAAGAAGGGTCAGTAAAAATTTCTTGATATCCTGTCATTCCAGTGTTAAAACATAATTCTCCATAGGCAGTACCTTTAACACCTAAAGCTTTACCAAAAAAAATGGTTCCGTCTTGTAATAAAATTAAAGCTTTATTTTGATTAGATATTTCTTCCATCATTATCCAAAATTAATACAAAAAAAGGGAAAAATTTAATGTTTTTTCCCTTGATTTAATGAATTTTATTTGAAATTAATTAACAAATTTTATATCATTATTTTATGAATCTTTCGCTTTAGATTCATTATTATCATTAGGTTTTTCTTCTTCAACTACAGCAGTCTCTTCTTTAACTTCTTCAACTACAGCAGCCTCTTCTTTAACTTCTTCAACTACAGAAGCCTCTTCTTTAACTTCTTCAACTACAGCAGCCTCTTCTTTAACTTCTTCAACTACAGAAGCCTCTTCTTTAACTTCTTCAAC
>MDSV01248548.1_pt1 | contig 60465 bp, 43 predicted proteins | sample 810851 | NCBI WGS metagenome assembly MDSV01 (sample SAMN05326640, study PRJNA326480) | marine metagenome | isolation source: seawater | place: Atlantic Ocean: North East | collected 2012
GGTTCGGTGTTTTCGTACCGCCCACCACGGGAACGGCATGCGCCGCTGCAGGGTGGATGCACCAGGGCGTGCGACCGACGATCTCATCTGGCGTCAGGCCGAGGTCAAAGAGGGTCTCCGTCAGGCTCGGCACGAGGCTGACCACGCGCACGTTCAGGCCTCGACGACAAGCACGTGAACCGTGGCACCGTCCACCTCGAAGCCTTCCGCTTCGGCGGGAGCTTCGCCCTCGTGGAACACGGCCTCGGCGGCTCGGGTTTCGCTGGCAATGTAGGCACGGTCCTCCATCGCAAGGTCAGGCGCATCCTTCGTCCACACCTGCAACGCGATGTTCGCTTCGATGGCCAAATCCAGCGTCTTGCGGCGGGCTTGCACCCGGCGCGTGATGTCACGGGCCAGGCCGCGGCTGAGCAGGGCCGGCGTTTCCGCCATGTCGAGCACGAGGCTGACCTGCGCCTCTCCGTCCTGCACGTTGAGCGTCATGGCCGCAAAGCCCTCGCGCTCCGTGCGTCGAACTTCGACGTCTTCTGGCGTGATGGCCACGCCTTCGATGGTGCACGATCCGGCGTTGATGTCGGCGAGCATCGCTTCGGGGTCCTCGGCGTTCTTGATGGCGTTCGCAATGTCGTTCACCGCCTGACGCGCTTTGGGCGCGAGGGCCCGGAAGTTCGGTGCGAGCACAAGGCGCTGGAAGCGGTCCAAATCCGCCTCGGCCTGAATGGCCTCGACGTTCAGCTCCTCTTCGAGCAGGTCGTGGAATTCAGACAGGTCTGGACCGGCCACGATCCACCCCTCACGGCACGGCAGCCGTTGGCGGCGGTTGGCGTCGACGCGGATGCGTCGCCCGGTTTCTGCGAGTTCTCGGACCAGCGCCATCGTCGCTTCAAGCGTCGAGTCTTGCGGAGGCAGGTTCGCCGTCGCCGCTTCGGCGTCGGCGTCCCACGCGTCCGCCGTGGCGCCGTCGAGGGCGCCGGGCGTGCCCAACGGCCACGCCGCTTGATGCACTTCCTCTCCGGTCAGGTTTCGATGGATGACGTCGACCATGAAGGGCGCCACAGGGGCCACGAGGCGGCACACGGTGGTCAGCACCTCGTGGAGGGTGTGCTGGCAGGCGAGTTTGTCCACAGTTTGGGCGCCGTCCCACAGGCGGCGACGGCTGCGGCGGACGTACCAGTTCGACAGATCGTTGACGACGAAGTCCTCCAGTTCACGGCAGGCCTTGTGGTAATCCCAGGTCACGAAGCCCTCGTGGTAGGCTTGGGCCACCGTCGACAAACGGGAGAGGATCCACCGGTCCAAAGCAGGGCGTTCAGCGACGGGGAGGTCGTCTGACGCCTCGGCATCGTAGCCGTCGAGCGCGGCATAATCGGCATGGAATTTGTAGACGTTCCACAAGGTGAGGAACATCTTCGCGTAGGTCTCACGCACGCCGTTCGAATCGAACTTCAATGGATTCCAAGGCGCTCCTGCGGTCACCATGTACCAGCGCGTGGCGTCGGCCCCTTCGCGGTTGAAGTGGTCCCAGGGGTCGACGATGTTGCCGCGTGACTTGGACATCTTCTTGCCTTCAGCATCGAGGATGAGCCCCAAGGAAAGGCAGCGCTTGTAAGCGGGTGAATCGAAGACCGTGGTGGAGACCGCGAGCAGCGTGTAGAACCATCCGCGGGTCTGGTCGACGCCTTCGCAGATGTAGTCCACGGGGAAACTGGCGTCGAAGCGCTCGCCGCCGTCGAAGGGATGGTGCCATTGGGCGAAGGGCGCGCAGCCCGAATCGAACCAGCAGTCCATCACGAAGGGTTCGCGTTCCATCGGCAAACCGGTCGGGCTGACGAGAGTAAACGCGTCCACGACCGGGCGGTGCAGGTCGACGTCGTCGGGGCAGGCCGGGTTCTCGAAACCGGCGGCGTTGGCTTTCTCGACCTCGGCCTGAAGTTCGGCGATCGAGCCGACGCACAGCATTTCTCCGGTCTCGCTGCGCCACACCGGCAGGGGCGTGCCCCAGTAGCGTTCACGGGAAATGGCCCAGTCCTTGACGTTGCGAAGCCACTCGCCGAAACGTCCCTCGCCGACCCAATCGGGTGCCCATTCGACCTGATCGTTGAAGGCGAGCAAGCGGTCTTTGACCGCGGTCATGCGCACGAACCAGCTGTCCATCGCGTAGTAGAGCAGGGGATGGTCGGTGCGCCAGCAGTGTGGGTAGTCGTGCAGGTAGGCTTTCTCGCGGTAGAGCACGCCCGAGGCGGCGCCGTTGTTGCCCGGTCCGCCGTCGGAGGCGAGCAAGCGGATGATGTCCTCGTCGCAGGACTTGACGTAGCGGCCGTCGAGGTCAGGATGAACGCCTTCGACGAAGGCGCCATCGATGCCGACGGTGTGGTGGGCGGGAAGACCAGCTTCCATGCCCAGATGATAGTCGTCCTCACCGTACATGACGGCGGTGTGCACCACACCGGTACCGTCCGTGGTCGTCACCCAATCGGCGGACAACACGGTCCATGCCGTGGTGGATTCGCCACGGGGCACGGCCTCGGGGAAGAGCGGATGGTAGGCGCGGCCGACGAGGTCGGCGCCTTGGATGCGTTCGACGACCTCGACGTGATGCCGCAGCACTTCGCCCATCAGGTCCTCGGCGAGGATCAATTCCTCGCCGACGGTGGCGCCTCCGGCGCCTTCCCATGCTTCGGGGTCTGCGGTCACGCGGACGCGGACGTAGGTGACCTCCGGTCCAACGGCCAAGCCGACGTTGCCGGGAAGCGTCCACGGCGTGGTCGTCCATGCAAGCACGGATGCCTCGTCATCGACGAGTCGGAACTTGACGTAGACCGAGGGTTCCTCGACTTCCTTGTAGCCGAGGGCGACCTCGTGGCTGGAGTAGGAGGTCCCGGTTTGCGGGCAATACGGCAGCACCTTGTGCCCGCGGTAGAGCAAGCCTTGGTCGAACATGCGCTTCATGGCCCACCAGGTGGATTCCACGTAGCCGTTGTCGAGGGTCACGTAGGGATTGTCGAGGTCAACCCAGTACGCCATGCGCTCCGTCATTTCACGCCAGGCTTGTTCGTAGGTCCACACGGATTCTCGGCAGGCGTCGTTGAAGGCCTGCATGCCGAAGGCTTCGATCTGTTCGTTGGACATCAAGTCAAGGCGCTTCTGCACTTCGATTTCAACCGGCAAACCGTGGGTGTCCCAGCCGCCCTTTCGCTCGACGACGAAGCCTTGCATCGTCTTCCAGCGGCAGACGAGGTCCTTGTAGGTCCGAGCGACCACGTGGTGGATGCCGGGTTTTCCGTTCGCGGTCGGAGGTCCTTCGAGGAAAATGAAGGGCGCACCGCCGCGCCGTGCCTCGATGGAGGCCTCAAACGCACCTTCCTCGGCCCACTGCTTCAGCAGGCCACCTTCGAGGGCCACCGGGTCGAGGTCGCCCGCAGGCGAAGGACGAGGCATGCGCCGAGCACCAAGGGCCTCGTCTTCAACCTCTCCCCGCTCCTTTTCCATTCAGGTCCAACGGTGAAGGATTCAAGTCCCGTGAGGTACACGGGTGCCCTATGGATGACGCGCGAGGGAGGGGGTTGCCCTGCGCCCTGCTTTTGCTGTTCATCCTCGCGAGTTTCTCCCCAATGGTCCCTGCGCCAACCTTTGAGGACGTTTTGGAGCCCTCTTCGGCGTCCCGCGGCAACGGCCCCGAACTTTCTCTCGGCCAATCGCAATCGGTGACCATGGACATCGGCCCTGACGCGTCGAACGACCCGGTCTGGATCGACTTGCCCAACCGCGACCCACTCACGTCGTTCGAGATGACCGTGGAACCCGGCGTCGAAGCCACCCGTGACGGCTTTTCGTGGTCGGGCGGCGACGACTGGAATCACCCTGATGCCATCTCCGACGGCGTCGCCACCTTCGGTGGGACCCTGACGGCCTCTGGAGGTGCACAATATTGGGACTTCAATTCTGGTGCTCCTGGTTGGACCTTCTCCAACACCTACTCTTCTGTGGTGACCTCGCCAGCATGCGGTTTGAACGGGTCCACCGGGGGGTCCATCCGCACGTACGCCGGCTCCACCTATGCCACCTCGCCGAGCATCGATCTTTCCGGCGTTCCCGCCATGCCGCTGCACGTGATGATTCGCCAAGGTTCCTCGTCCTGCGGTGAAGAGCCGGACTCCAACGAGGATCTCCGCATCCAATACAAGACCGCAACCGGTGGCTGGACCAACCTTCACACCGTGTCCGGTTCACCGGCTTCAAACAACACGTGGACGTTCTTCGACTGGAATCTCCCTGCAGCGGCCTTGCATTCCAACGCTCAAATTCGCTTCCATCAAACCTCGGGTTCCAGCACCTGTTGCGATTATTGGTTCATCGACGACGTTCGTTTGGCTGCGCCACTGCTCGCAGAGTGGACGTCACCGACCATCGGATGGGGCGGTGGGGTCAACAACGTGGAGGAAGGGCGCTGGTCCGACGTGCGCATTGAGGCCGAGGAACCAACAGGATCCCAACTCCTCTGGACGGTGCTGGACGGCAACGCGATGCCCATCGCGACCCACCAAAACCGCACAGGTTCCCTTATCGATCTCAGCCTGCTCGATGCCGACGTTCATGACGAACTTCGGATTCACTTGACCTTCCTTCCGGGCACAGGTGGGTCCATGCCTACCCTTCACGCCATGCACCTTGACGGCCGCTGGGCGGACCATTTGTGGGCCGACCCTGAGGAGAACGGATGGGAGGTCAATGCCTCTGTTGGATGGACCAATTACAACATCGCTGAGGTGCCAGGCAGCGTTGCTTCACCGACAGATTTCTCCGAAGGCATGCGCATCGAAGGCGACAGCGGAGGATGGGTCACCACGCCATGGATTCACAGCGATTTGGCGCTCGATGGATGGCGGTTGGACGCAGGCGTGGAAAACGTCACCACACAGGTTCGGACGTCCTCGCCATCCCCTTGGTCCAACGTGACGTTGCCGCACACCTTTGCTGCAGACGAATACGATGCAGCCGTGCAACTTCGATTCCTCGGCACGGACATCGTCGATTTGGTTTACGTCAACGGCACCGGCAACAGCACCGGCAACGGCACGGGCAACAGCACGGACAACGGCACGGGCAACGGCACGGGCAACGGCACCGGCAACGGCACCGGCAACGGCACCGGCAACGGCACGGGCAACAGCACCGGAAACGCCACCAACGGTACGTGGGTGCAAGTTCCACGATCATGGTGGGTCGCGTGGGTTCATGTCGACGCCCTTGCGGGCGAACGACCGACGGCTCCCCGGCTCGATTTGGGCCTTGACGGTCGAGACGAATGGGGTCCTGCCACGACATTGCAGGGCATTGGAGCATGGGGGTGGCAAGACCGTTTCATCGATGGGAGCACCACCACTTCGGTCACCGTGAATCCATCTGGTCGAGCCGCGGCCGAGTTCTGGGTGCCGACCGAACTTCTTGACCTCGGCCTCACGGTGCGTTCTGCCAACGGAAACGTCAGCGCATGGACCCTGCTTGTGAACGGCCTTCCCGTCCTCAACAGTTCCGTTACGCCTTCTCCCGCCCATCGCATCGAACTTGACCCAGACCAAGTCGACACCCTCCGACAATCCCTCGTTGGTGGTTCATCGTTGCCCGAGCAGGGGATCTCCTACCGCGAAGTCGAATTCGAAGTCACCGCGTCAGGAAACGTGACCTTCGGGGCCCTGTCCGCGCCCAGCAGCGCCAGCGTGACCTTGGTGGCAAGCGGCAGTGACCCCCTCCTCCTCGCGGCCAACACCGCGCGTTCCAGCACGGGCGACGGGACCCTCGACTTGGATTTCCTCGCGAGCACCAAAGGCAGCATTCGCCTGACTTTGTTGGACGCAACCACGGTGAGTTCGATCGCCGTGCATGACGCCAGCATGGTCGCTGGTGATGCTTCTCCAGTGGTCCCTTCCTCGGCTTGGCGCAAATTCAACGCAACCTTCCTGCATGAGGCCAGCGCCGTCGCCCTCCGCCTCGACGTGGGAACCGCCACACAGCAGGACGCCTGGTTCCTCCCACTCGGTGGAAGTCAACCGGTGTCCCTCTCCATGGACGCCGGCTTGGTTGAACTTCACCCTGAAGCACCCGTGACCGTGCAGACAGGGCTTGGGATGGGCGGCTTCAGCACGGCCACCGAAGTGCAAGTGGTCTTCCGTTTGACCTCGCTCTGGGACGACGCTGCCGCAGTGGACTTGGACCTCCGCATGGTCGACAGCGACGGCGTGTACTCCATGCCCGCCACCTACCGCTGGACCGATGGCTTTGCCGGGCTTGACGACGACCTCGTCTTGGAGGGAATTGAATTCACGGACGACAGTGGGACCATTCCCTCAGCGGTCACCTACCTCATCGCCGGCACGCCGGTGAACGTGACCGTCGATTTCGGTTGGGAGGAAGCATCGCTCAACGATGAACCGTTCCTGGCCGGTGATGCAGAAATCCAAGTGTGGCTTGGCGAGGACCTTGTGGCCGTGGAGGACGCCCCGGAAAGCACCAGCTTGGTGTTCCCCACGGTGGCTCCCTTCACCTTTGGCACGGTGACGTGGGAAGTGCGTCTCGTCTCGACCTCTGGCCTTGGCATCGGTTCGATTTCGGTGATCAATCGGACGTTCACCATCGACCCCATGGCGCCGCGTGTGCTCGGCACGGACATCGAAGCCTTCGATCACCGCATGCCTTCAGGAACACAACGCTTCGAAATTGACGTCATGGATTACGTCCTCCTCCCAAGCGACCTTGAGGCCATGGTGTGGTTCGAATGGCGCGACGACGCCAACGGCGACCGTTGGCCCGACGAAGGCGAACATAATCCAGTGGCCTTGTTTCCTCCCAACGACCTGACGGCCTCCACGGGGGCCTACACCCTCCTGCTCGACGATCGTTCTGGGTTGGACGGAGAGCGGGTGGCCGTGTACATCACCGGCGAGGACGAAGCGGGCCATGTGCTCGAAGACGGAGGCACATCGGACCGGTACAACCACCTGTTCATGTACGAAATTGGGGCCGACGCATCGCCGATGATCCCCGAAGATGCCTTCCGTCTCGACGAGGGGCCGCGTTCGGTTCTTCACCCCGGGACGCTCTACAGTGCAAGCATCGATTTCGAAGAGCAGAACGGCCTCAGCGACTTGGCTGCCGTTGAATTCCATCTCGCCTTTGACCGCCCCGCGTCTCCGATGGCCGTGGCCTACGACGTGGACACCGGCAACTGCACGTCGTTGACCGACCTTGTCATCGTGGACGCCTGCCGCATTCGCGGTCAAGTCCTCGATGCGCATCCCTTCGAGAAGGAAATGACCCTCGAGATCGATTTCGAATTGGCGTGGTACACTCCGGACCTCGGCGACTTGACCCGCGTGCCGGGGCTGGTCCTCACCGACCGTGCCGGCAACCAAGCACAGGCGGGCTTCGACGATGCAGCCTGGGCTTTCTCGGCAGAACTCGAGATGCCCTCTGAGGACGTCGAGCTCCTGCTGTCGCAGGGAACCATGCTCGACGACGGTGCTCGTCTGACGCCAGGAAGCCGCTTCGAAGTGTCTGGCGCCCTCCAATTCGCGGCGACCGAGGAGGCTCCGGTGTTTGAATGCGAAGTCGAGGTGTCGCTTGCCGGTCGTTCGACCAGCGTGGTTGCCAAGAATGGCATCTGGACCGCTGAATTGTTCGCCCCAGGTTACGGCGGGACCCTCCCTCTGACGTGGGGCGTCGCCTGCCTTCCCGAAGGCGGCCGGGACGTCACAGACGAGGCTTCAGCCGTCCGTTGGATGGTCGTTGACGGTCTTGGACCCGCCGTGGTCGAGGTCATCTCACCCCTTCCCGGGAGGGCCCTGGAGCCCACCACCTACGACGTCACCTTCCTTGTTGAGGAAGAGGGAGGCTTGGATTACACCACCCTCGAAATGAGGTGGTGGGTGTTTGACGATGCGACCGGAGATCAACTCCGAGACGGTCGAGTTCCGATGCAATTGTTGTCCGCCAAAAACGTCGGTCTTCGCTTGGAAGTTCAGGGAACGATGGACCTTTCCGGTCTTGACGCCGGCATGCTGGAAGAGCGTTTGACGGTCGCCGTGGCGCTTGAGGCACGTGACTTTGCTGGGAACGATGCGGTTCACCTGCTGAGCGCCAGAGGACAAACAGGCGCCGATGGCGCCTGGGCGATGGAGTGGTACCGTCCCGAATTCGACATCGCCCCCACCGCGGTCACCTACGGCAGTTTGGGGCTGACCACCGGCGATCAGACGGTGGTGGAAGCGGCCGTGGAAAACGTCGGTTCCCTCGACGGTGACGTCGACGTCCGCTTTGAAATCGTTCAACTTGACGGGACCCGAACCTTGCTTCGTTCCCAACCTCTCACCGTCGCCCAGGGCGCCGTTGGCACCGTGGCGGTCGATTGGAAGCCGGAATCTCCAGGCGCCCAGTGGATCGAAGTGGTGCTCCCCAACGGGGACATCGCGAGCGGCCCGGTGGTGGACGTGCGCGTCCAACAAGAAGCCGAGTTGACCGAACGCATCTTTGGGACGGTCGATCCACTGCTTGGGGGCGTGGTCGGTCTTGCCGGATTGCTGGTTGTGACCCTCTTCTTGTTGCTGATCGCCCGAGCCACGTCAAGGCAAGGTTCTCGGGACGAGTACGATTGGGACGACGGTTTCGACGACGAGTTTGAGGACGAACACGACGATGAATTCGACGACGACGAGGCCGTCATGACCGACGACCCACACATCTCCACCGCTGCGTCTGCGACCGTCAAGCAACCAGAGCCCACCGCCGAGGCCACGGGCGGTTCCTCCGACGGATGGACCCAAGGGGCGGACGGCGTATGGTGGTACCACGATCCGAACGACGGCTCGTGGTGGTACCGTGGTTCCGATGGCGTGGACCGCAAGTACGGTTGATGTCGCCTCAACCCCTATGAGGCGGGTGTGAGAGAGAGGAATGAGCCTCATGCGCATCGCCCTGCTTCAGGCCGACCCAACGGTCGGGGACCTTGCTGGCAATGCTGAACGCTTGTTGTCTCTGGTGGAACAAGCAGCTGAAACCGGCGCAAGCGTGGCGGTGTCCACCGAGTTGGGCATCACCGGGTACCCGCCTCGCGACCTTTTGATGTCGCCAGAATTTGTTCGGGCGGCCTACGAGAAAGCGGAAGGCTGCAATCCAGCGATTCCTATGTTGATCGGGACACCCGTCCCGGGTCAGGACAAGGACACCGCGCCCGCCAATGGCGTGCTTGCTGTCGGTGAAGGGCTCCGCGGTAAGGTGGTCGCCCTGAAACAGCTGCTGCCGACCTACGACGTCTTCGATGAAGCCCGTTACTTCCGCCCCGGCTCTCGTCCAGGTCTCGTGCGCGGGGCAGGCGGCCTCGATCTTGGCATCACCGTCTGTGAGGACGCCTGGCAGGCCGCAGGCCTGACGCCAATGGACTACGATGTGGACCCTGTGGCTCAGTTGGCCACCTTTGTCCGCCAGGACGCGACCCTTTCCGCGACGGTCAACCTCTCTGCCTCTCCCTTCCATCAATCGAAGGTCAACGACCGGGTGACGGTGGCCCGTACCGCTGCCAAGCGGCTCGGCATGCCCTTCCTGTTGGCCAACCAGGTGGGCGGAAACGACGACCTTGTTTTCGACGGTTCTTCGGTGGCAGCGTGGCCGGACGGAACGGTCGTCCTTGCTCCTGCTTGGGCAGAAGGGGTGTTGACGGTGGATCTCGAAGACCCACATGCATGCATCTGGACGCCGTCGAACGCAAGCGACGCCCTTTGCCTCGGTTCGACCAAGGTCACGCTGCTTGGGGCAGAGGAAGCGCCCCACGTGCAAAACGATGCAGAATGCCTTGTTGACGCCGTGGTCACGGGACTTGCCGACTATTGTCGGAAATCAGGCCTCCAGCGGATCGTCCTTGGCCTCTCTGGCGGAATCGATTCGGCGGTCGCCGCTTGCGTGGCCGCGGAGGCTTTGGGTCCGAGTGCAGTGCACGGTCTGGCCCTCCCCTCTCGCCACTCGTCTCAGCACAGCCGTGACGACGCCCGTTGGACGGCTGAAGCACTGGGGATGCGTTTCTCGGAACTTCACCTGGACGGCCTCCACGCGCCGGCAGAAACCCTTCTTGGCGACGTCCTGCGAAACGGGCACGCCGTGGCAGGAGAAAACCTGCAGGCCCGCCTTCGGGCGCTTTTGGTGATGGGTCATGCCAACGCCGAAGGTGCCATGGCCATTGCCACCGGCAACAAATCCGAACTCGCCCAAGGCTACTGCACCCTCTATGGCGACATGGCCGGAGGCTACGCGCCATTGGGCGACCTCTGGAAGATGGACGTGTACGCGATGGCCGAAGTCTTCAACGCCCGAGCCGAGGCGAATGGACGTCCTGCGCCGGTCAATGCGTCCACGCTGACCAAACCTCCGTCAGCTGAACTCGCACCCGACCAGGTGGACGAAGACACGCTCCCTCCGTATCCTGTGCTCGATCGTATCCTGCGTGCTCACATCGAGGAAGGTCTCGACCACGAGGCCATCGTGGCCCGGGGCGAAGACGGAGCCGTGGTGGCCGACGTGCTGGCGAGGATGGGCCGCAACGAACACAAAAGGTGGCAAATGCCTCCTGCACCCCGCGTCAGCGTTCGCGCCTTCGGCCAAGGTTGGAGGATGCCTTTGGCCGGCCGTCATGATTGGCGCGACTAAGGCCAGAAGATCCAGGCATCGGTCCATCCGCCATGGCACCAACCGTGCAATTCGTGCCCTGAACTCCCGTCGTGCGCGACGAACACCGTCCTCTGCGCGTCGACGAGCAAGCGGCCGTAACGGCCTGCATCGGCATCGCCGGCGGGGTACGGGTCGTGCAGCAATTCCGTCCCGTGTTCGTTCAAACGATGCAGGGCGGTCCCTGAGCCGTCGTCAGCAAGCAGAGCAACACCGTCAAGGAATGGAACCGCGGCCCGGGGCAAAGAACCGGTCCATCCCGGAGCCATCTCATGCACGTGTGTACCGTTCACCGTCCCGTCGGTGCTGCACGGTTCAGATCCGTTCGTCATCGTCACGCAAGAGAACCAAAGCCGACCGTTGTGCTTCACGGGGGCCATGTCCCCTCCGGGGTTCATCATGGTCGTCGACAGCCGTTGGACGTCATCGGAGGTCGTGTTCCAGCGCCAGAGCGACGCGTCGGCTCCATCGAGCACGGCATCGAACACGAGGTGTTCTCCGACCGTCACCAATCCGAAGGTGGTGCCGACGAAGGCCGGCGGTTGCCCGCTCCCCGTGCGCACCAGTTGGGTGATTTGACGCGGAGGCTGGTCCGGTTCGAGGTGGATCAACTGCCGCCCCTCCGGCGTCGCGGCGACCACGACAATGCCCATGCCCACCTCCACGCCCTCGGTCGGGGAAGAAGGACCGGAGGCCCTGATGTCGAAGGCTTGCACGGATCCGTCAGGGTGGAGGAGCACGGGTTCCACGTCACCACCACCGTCCTCGGCGTCGATCCACAACCCAGCGCTGGTGGCCACGGCCAGGTCCATGCCCACCCGTTGCATGCCGTTGGCCCACTGCCGCAAGGCTTCGCCTCCTGCGAAACTCGGATGCTGATCAAGCGGCATGGTGCCCGAGTAGGTGCCGTCTGTCCACCACGGCAGACCGATGCCACCGGGGCGTGTCAAGACGTGTCCATCGAGCCAGGGGAGGAGCATCACGCCACCGTCAACGGTGTCGTCGAAGCCGTCGGACGTGAGACGGGTGAGGTTGCCGCTTGCCCGGTCAAGCGCCCACAGGTCGTGCTGTCCACTTGGGCCGGTTGCGTCGAACAGCACCAGGCCGTCCTCCGAGGCGCCGTGCAGTCCGAGGTGAAGTCCTGGTTGTGCGTCCCCGCCAGGGTTCAGGTCGGCGACGAGGGTCGGTTGCTCCCAGCCTCCGGCCAATCGGTGCAATTCGCAGCCATGCACGCCATCGGTCATGGCGACGTAGAGGTCCTCGCCGACGTGGGCCATTGAATCGCAACCACTCGTGACTGAATTAGCAGCTCCAGTGCTGAGGTCAGAGAGTGGTCCTGAGCGAAGGTCTGTCGCGCAAATGCGCACCGTCTCGTCCACTTCTTCGGGTTGCAGGGTGCCGTCATCGGCCATGCCGTCTGGGCCGTCGTCCATGCCGATGTGAAGGAGCAGGCCCACCGGACAGACGCCATAATCAGGGATTCCGGAGACAAGGAGGGTCGAATGCCCGTTGGTCCCGTTTTCTCCAGAGGTCCCGTTCAGGCCGTCCTGGCCGTCAAAGCCCGGAGTTCCTGAATGGCCGTCAACACCATGGCACACGACGGAGGTGTCCAGCACTTCTTCGGCCTCGAGGTCCCCGTTTGCATCGAGATCCAATCCCCAACCGTAAGCCGTCCCGCCTTGGAGGCAGCTTCCTCCCGGGTCGAGCTCGGTGGCCACCATGCGCACATCCATCCCGTCCTGTCCGGGAGTTCCTGAAACGCCTCGGTTGCCGTCGCAAATGGGCGTGCTTCCGTCACGTTCGTCGTTTTGGAGCACGCCGTCCTCGTTGTCGTCCTCGCCGAAGGAGAGCAGCACGCCGCCCGAGGGGCAGTCGCCTTCTGCATCCTCGGTCACGATGAGCACGGACGAAGCGCTCGAAGCGTTGGGGTCCACGCCAGGTAGCACCATTCCAGCGGCCCCCAACCCGAGGGCCACAAGCAGGAGGGCGGCTTGAAACAAAGCCGCTGCCCGCCCTTCTGGCGCTTCATCTGAAGGTTGCTGCTGCTCTTGGCTCTGGGGATTTCTCGTCGTTGACATGGGTCGCCGTTCGTCGTCTATCGTAACAAAACCTCTGCCGAAATCGACCTCTCTGCTCCGGCAGGCTTGAGGGCCTTCCCCCCTGACCCACCACCATGGACCTCCCGCCGCGTCTCCAGGCGCAATTGGACGGCGAGGAAGGACCCACCCGTCAGAAAGGCGCGCGGCTGGTCGTCGATCTGGCGTTGACCGCGGGGGCCTCGTCCTTCGTTGAAGTCAGCGATTCTCACGTGTCAGGCGTTTCGGTCATCACCGGTGGTGACGGTCTGATTCGCTTTCTTGCGGACCTGACCGAGAGCGGCGGCAAGGGCGTGTCCATCCCAACCACGCTCAATTCAGCAGGTTGCGACGCGGATCGGATGGACGAGATGGACTTGGGGAGGGAAGGCTTCCTCGAAGCCCAACTCGGCATCGTCGACGCCTACACCAAACTTGGGATTCGTCCCACGTTGTCCTGCACGCCGTACGACCGGGGCGAGGAGCTCGAAGAGGGCATCGGGTGTTGGGCTGAATCCAATGCCGTCTGTTACGCCAATTCGTGGACCAAGATGCGCACCAACCGTGAGTCCGGCCTCTCGGCTTTGGCCACGGCGTTGACCGGTTTTGCACCGCGTTGGGGGCTTCATCTCGACGAACACCGTCAACCAAACATTCGCGTTGACGTCACGGCCACCCTCTCCACGTTGGCGGACTATTCCATGCTCGGCGACTGGATCGGGGCCCAAGCCCAACCCGGTTGGTCCATGCCTTGGGGTCCAATGCCCCTCCTTTTTGGGCTTGAATCGGGCATGACGTTCGCGGAACGAAAGGCGCTGACCGCTGCTGCGGCCAACTACGGCACGCCCATGCTTTGGGTCAACGGTGTGTCGGCCGACCCTCCACTTCAGCGAAGCGGTGACGGATGGGCGGCGCCCGAAGGCGGTTGGCAGGGCTCCTTGGTGTTCGACGATGCCGCTCTGGCGCAGCGCAAACAGGAACTTGCACCTCAGGGAACCGTCGATTTGGTGGTCATCGGTTGTCCACAAGCCTCGCTCGAGGAGATTCGCTTGACGGCCGCTGCGGTACGCGCTCATGCCGAAATGGGGGCTCGCATACCCGACGGACGTCTGTGGATGTTCACCAGCCGTGAAAACCATGCGCTGGCGGAAGCGGACGGTTCGCTTGCCTTGCTTGAGGAGAGCGGGGCCGTGGTCCTGAAGGACACCTGTCCTGAGGTGACGCCCTACAACCGTGAGCGATTCAACCACCTGTTGACCAACTCCATGAAGGCCGAGCATTACCTGACCAGCGGATTGAACCGCATTCCGACCAGCGTCGCCGACATCCATGCATGCGTTGCGCACGCGTTCGACCCCTCCTTGGTGCAAGGCCCACGTCCTGACCTTGGGAGCCGTCCGCATCATGTGCCACAAACAAACGTGACCCGGCAAGAGGGTGAATCCGAAATGGGAGGTGCTGGCCTTTCTTCACAGCCTGACTACCGAGTGGTCGGCAAGGCGATGGTGACCGACGTCCCCATCACGTACCTCGGTTACGTCGATCGCGATACGGGAGAAATCGATGAACGGGGCCATCCCTTGGACGGCCGCCCGATCGAAGGAAAGGTGCTGATCTATCCAAAGGGGTCCGGCTCCACCGTGGCCCCCTACGTGCTCATGGGGCTCATGTACCGTGAGCGTGGGCCCATCGCCATCGTCAACCGTGACGTGTGCCCGTTGTCCCTTCCAGCCGCGTCCCTGCTTGGACTGCCGTACGCCCATGGTTTCGGAGAGGATCCTTGCCTCCAGGTCAACGACGGTGATTTGGTCGAACTGACGCGTGAGGGTGGTGGACCCGTCCGCCTCAAGGTTCTCGAGCGTGCAGTGGAGCAACGGTGAGGGCATGGGTCCAGTGTTGGTCACCGGTGGCACGGGCTTCCTCGGGTCGCATTTGGTCGACCGCTTGGTGAGCGACGGTCACGACGTGGTGGTGCTGGACAACGGCTCTCGGTCGTCTTTCTCACGTTGTCCAGCAGGTGTACATCTCGTCCGCGGGGATGTGCGTTCATCGGACGCTTGGCTGGACGTTGAGCACGCCGTCGGGCCGTGCGCGCTCATCCACCACCTTGGTGCCATCAACGGCACCGCACGCTTCGACCGTGAGGCCGAAGACGTGATCGACGTGGCTGTAAACGGAGCCATGCAGGCCATCGAGGCGGCCGAACGGTGGGGCGCTCGCTTGGTGCTGGCATCATCGCCGGAAGCCTACGGCGACAACCCCGAGGCGATGCAGGGCGATGAACGTTCGATGTTTACCCCGCCAACGGAGCACTTGCGCCATTCCTATGGGGCGTCGAAATACCTGGTCGAGGTCTTGGCTCAAGCCGCCGTGCAGCGAGGGGTCGACGTTCGGGTTGCGAGGCCTTGCAACGCCTATGGGCCACGTGCGAGCGGAGGAGAAAACGGCCAGGTCGTGGCCATGATGTTCGAGCGTGCCCTTGAGGGCCGTCCGTTGCAGGTGCACGGCGACGGGCAACAAACCCGGTGTTTCACGTGGGTCGGTGACGTGGTGGACGGGCTCGAACGCCTCGGTCGATTGGACGAGGCCGTGGACGGTTCTGGTCCACTCAACGGCGCCGCGTTCAACTTTGGTTCGACGGTGGAAACCACCGTGGGTCAACTCGCCGACCTTATCGCCACCTTGGCGGACGGGACGGTCGAACACGACGGGCAAGGGCATCCTGGTGATGTCAGAAGGCGTCGCCCGTCGATTCATGAGGCCCGTGACCGTTTGGGTTGGAGCCCCACCACGCCCCTCGAAGAGGGAATTTCGAAGACGTGGGGCGCGATTCAAGCCGAGCGATGATCGACGGTTTGGGACCAACCGCTTGGACTGGCCATCAACCGGTCCAGTCCGTGTTGGCACAGCACGTCGAGGGCTGCATCGCCTTCGACCGCCACGGGAAGATGCACTTCGTCCACTTCCAAGACCACCAGTTTGGCCACGGCTCCGGGCAACGGGAGTTCGTCCACCATCCGAACGCGCAAGGCGGCCGCTGCTCGGTCGAGGAATGGGCTGCCGTCTGCGTCCCGCGTGTGGGGCACTGCCTCCCATTCCGAGACGCCACGAGCAAGGTTTGCGGCCGTGTGCTCCACCATGGTTGCGTCGTCTGGGCCGCTCAGCAGCATGTAGAGGGTAGCGGTGGGGTTTTCCCGCAGGTTGAGCAAGGTGTCACGTGCACGCCCCTCACGATCGCTGGAAAGCGACATCACGACCAAGGGCGGAGTGTTGGAAACCACGCTCAATGAGGTCATTGGAGCGAGGTTGTGGCCTCCTTTGGCGTCTGTGGTGGCGACCAACACCAAGGGGCGTGGCGAGAGCGTTGAGGTCAGCATCCGGGCACGATCGAGGTGACCGAGTTCGCCCAGCCGGACCACGCGGTGCTCGCCCATCAGGCGCTGTGCGGTCCGGGCAGGCTCGTCGCTCTGCTCGCCGTTGAACCACCCGTCCAATCGGCCTGCGAGGACTTCATCCCGGGCAAAGGTGGTGTGGTCCCGGTAGGCTTCCCACGTCGTTGCAGATTCCCCGCGCTCGAGTTTTCGCTCGATGGAGGACGATGCATAGTCGACGCAGCGCTCAAGGAAGGCGGCCACCGTGCGTTTTGCTTCCTCGTTCAGAACGTCACGCTCCAAGTCCAAGTTCTCGCATCAGCATGTCCACGTGGCCTTTGGCTCGGACGTTGTAACGGGCCCATGTGAAGGTGCCATCGGGGGCGATGACGAAGGTCGAGCGCGAGCAGCCCATGTACTCCTTGCCGTAGTTTTTCTTCAACCTCCACGTGCCGAAGGCTTCGTGCAAGCTTCCGTCTTGGTCCAGCAGCAGTGGGAAGTTCAAATCCTGCTTGGTTGAGAATTTCTCGTGGGAGGTTGCGCTGTCCTTGGAGACGCCCCACACCGTGTAGGATTCCGAAACCAGTCGGGCCATGTTGTCACGGAAGTCGCAGGCTTGCGTGGTGCATCCTGGCGTGCTGTCGCGGGGGGAGAAGTAGAGGATCACATGCTTGCCTTCGCTCAAGGTCGCCATCAAGTCGTGCGTGTTTCCGTCCGCATCCATCGCCGAAAAGGCGGGTGCTTGCTGGCCTGCTTCGAAAGAGATTGGGTCGGACATGCTCCCGCCTTGGTAGGCAAGGGTAAGAACTGTTGGTCGGTGGCGGGGTGTGGTTATGATTCGGTGTTGTCTGTTTATTCATATTGAATGATACTATTCCCGCTCCGGGTAAACTCAGTAGTTGATGGCGATTCTTTCAAGAACCGGCAGGGTCGAAAGCGAAGTATGGCCGCGGTGCGCATGTCTCGTCGCTGCCGCCGCTATCTCAAGCGGATTCAGCGTGCTCCGAGCCGGTACGCGCTGCAAGAGATCGCCTCCTCCATCCAGAACGATCTGGATCGTCGCCACCTCTCCTACGACGAGGCCCTCAGCCTCGGCAACGTCATCCAACACCACGCTGACCGTTTGCCAGGCGACACCATCGTCTACGCCATTTCAGACCGCGACGCCTATCGACGCACGCTAGAACTCTACCTCAAAGACGCCGTGCTCTCCCGCACAGAACAACTGCTGTTGTGGGAAGAGCGACGTCGGCTCGGCATCAGCGACACCGAGCACGATCGGTTGCTCAGCCAGCTCGTCGAACAAATGAAGCGGCAAGGCAAGACCGTCGCGGTTCACGCATTCAAGAGGGCGAGCGCATGACGTTCTTCGGCCGTGCCTCGTCCATTGGACTGGTAGCACTGCTGTTGCTGACCGTGGCCGCTCCCTTGACCACGCCGGCCGTCGAAGCAACCTCCGGCCGAGCAGGCCCAGATTTCAGCGTCACCTACCTGACCCTCGACAACCATGGCTCCGTTGAGGTCAACGAAGCCGGATTGTTGACCACGATTGCGGCACCTGGGGACCACACGGTGCGCATCGAGGTGGCCAACGTCGGTACCCTTGCCGGAAGCGCAACCCTCACCCTCGTGCACAAAGGGTCACCCACGGCCTTCGAAGTTCAAGTGGACCAGATGTCCACAGGATCCCTCGCACCCGGGGCTGCGCCCTCGGTTTTCTTGATGACTTGGACGGCCGCCACGGGCGAAGATCAGACCCTCTTCGCACGGGTGTCGTCCACGCAAGACGGGAACACGATGAACGACGAACGAACGTTGGAATTGGACGTGGAGCGCTTCCTCGAAGCCAACACCATTGGAACCTCCCATCCCACGCCAAGCCCCAGTCAATCGACGGCCCGACTCTCGCTTGGCACGCACGACCTCACGGCCACGGTTCGCAACGACGGCGTCCTGCCGGTCAACGCGGAGATGGAGGTGGTCCTGACGCCACTCGGCGGCGGCGTCTCCCAGACGTTGACCTCCAACATCATTCCCGTGCTGGCCGCTGGCTCGCTTCACCAACCCTCCGAGTCGGATGTACTGTTGGTCTCGATGGACGCCTCTGGATTGTCCGGAGGATGGAACATCACCATGACCGTTGAATTCACCGGTCCTTCTTGGTCAGATGTGACGGAAGTGGCCGCCTTTGACGTCGTCTTCTCCGACTATGCGGCCGTCCTTGAGGCCCCTGACGATCGCACCCTACAACCCGGTACCTCGAAGGTGGTGACCTTCACACTCGACAACACCGGTCAACAATTGGACACTTGGAACATCGCCACTCACTCCCTGCTCGGATGGTCGGACACCACGTCCTTCCCCGCCAACAGCGGCCCGGTTGCCCCTGGAAACGCTCTTGAATTCGTGGCCACGGTTGACGTGCCAATTACGGCTTCACGCGGTGACACGGAAGTGCTGACCGTGACCTTCACTTCCCAAGGTTCCAGCCCACAGTACGCGCTCCAAGCCGTTGTCCTCATCACGGCCGGTGAACTCTATTTGGCGGAGGTCGACCTGGACAACACCAGCATCAGTGTCGTGCCCGGCTTGCCCACAGACATCGCCCTCAACATCACCAACCAAGGCAACTTGGACACCAACTTCCAACTCAGTGCCGGGTTCTCGCCTTCTCCTCTTGGCTGGGACGCTGTCATTTCTGTCCCCCAAACGGGATACATCGCTCCAGGCGAGACCAGCCGAATCAAGGTGACCGTGACGCCAGCCCACATCAGTTCACCTCTCAACCCTGCCGAGTTGAATCAAGAAGGCGACCTGTTGGACATCTGGATCGGTGCTTCGGCCGTCAACGGCATCCCTGTGACCGATCAACTGGAGCTGTCGGTGGCCCCCGTCATTGTGGTGGACCCTGGTTTGGAGACCAATTCCCTTGAATTGAGCGAAGCCGATGTCAGAGCCTCGCGATACGGCATCGGTTACGACGCTGTCCTGCCCATGGACCTCGAAGTCCGGCACAACCTTGTCCAAGACGTCACCGAGTTGGTCAACGCCACCGTTGAGGTCTCCGACGTTCGATTCACGTCGTACGGTGGCGCAGGTGGATTCTCTGAGACGTCCCGATGGTCGTTTACACCTTCACCCGAGAACGCCACCAACATGACGCTTGGAACCACCAACCCTGCGGTGCTTTCCGTCCAAGGCCCCTCCGATTCCCTTCCGCTTTCAGGACTCCTTGAGGCCGACGTGACCGTCACGCCAACCCTCTCCACGACCCACAGCCTTGGCGGAGTCAGTGCAGAAGCCGTGACGCGTACGGTCACCGTTTCCGTGCCGGGCGTCAACGACGGAGTCATCCTTGAGGGAGGCGTTCGCACGGCCCAAGTCGGCGTCGCCTCCACGTTCCCAATCGACTTGGAAAACGCCGGTAACGACGTGTCCAACTACACCGTGTCCTTGCTCAACACCCTGCCCGTGACGTGGTCAGCATCCCTTGGCACAGCGGGCGGTTTGATGACCACGGTCAGCAGCCTGCCCTCTCCCGTGGCCGTGTATCCAGACGTGAACAGCGATGCCCACAAGACGCAATTTGACCTCACCGTCACCTCAGACGCGTTGACGCAGGCTGGGTCGATCACGTACGTGGACTTGGAACTTTCAAACACCGACACGGGAGAAGTGCTTGGCCAAGCCTCCATCCCAATCACCGTCGAAGCCTTTGTCGACGCCACCTTGGACCCTCTTTACCGACGGGTGAACCTGAGCGTCTACGAAACGCCCCTGACCAGCCTTACCATGATGAACACCGGGAACACGCCGGCTCAGTTCTCCGTTGCAATCGTCGATCCCGATGACGAGGTTGACTTTGTCCTCACCAGCAGCCCATCGGTACTGATCGGTGCTGGCTTCAGCGACGGCGTCAAAATTCAGCTTCTGCCAACCGAAGAGGCCGCTGCGGACGTGAATTATTCTGCCACGGTCGTCGTCACGGTGACGGACGGTCCGGTGATCGAGGCCGTGATCCAAGCCAACGTCAGTGAAATGGACGACGTCGCCCTGGTCTTTGACGCCTCGCTCGATGACGACGCCGGCAGCACCGGCGTCCAGCACAACGCCATCCCAGGGACAACGGTGAGCCTGCCGTTTACCTTGACCAACGACGGCAACTTCCTCGAAGACCTGACTCTGGTCACCCAAATCGACGACGGTTGGGGCGCAAGCCTCGACTTTACCACCGTCCAACTCCCCATTGACGCCAGCCAAGTCGGCACCCTGACGGTCACCGTGCCCGCTCTCGGTGGTTCGGCGGCGTTGGATCGAGGAGATGTGCATCAAGTGCAGATCTACGTCAACGACACCGCCACAGGCACCCTGCGGGCGCTGGGTGCCGTTGACGTGGTCATCGCGCCTCTGTTCGACATCAGCAGTCCGGATTGGCCGTCATCCTTGCTCTTCCATCGAGGTTTGTCCCAAGGCATCAGTGCCTCGGTCAGGAACGTTGGCAATGCCGACATCGACGTCAACGTCAACGTGGAAATCTTCCGACCTGGAACCGCTCAAATCAGCGACGATTGGGTTCTCAACAGCCCTGCGTCACAGGTTGTCACCCTCCGAAGGGGCGTCAACACCAATCTGGACGTGACCGTTGAATTGGTCGAGCTGGAGCCCTTGCTTTCGCTTCAAGGTGAACTTCGCGTGACGCTTACCCCCGTGGACACCAGCGTCAGTGGTTCTGCGGTGCTCGAAACGAACTTGGCCGTGTCCAGGATGTTCCAAAACGAACCGGACGTCTTCATGCCAGGGCTCAGTGACGGCATTGAGAACCGCCCGTTCATGTGGACACACATCCCTGCAAGCGCGTCCACCGCAGCCGTGTACGAACTTGAACTCTGTTCAGCACAACGCTTGGTCCAGCCTGCCATCATGGCACCTGGCATCGACGCTTCCGAGTTGCTGTGGGACTTTGACCTCGTGACCGGCGACGGCGCGGCTCAGAGCCACGATTTGGATCTTGCAGCCTCAGGCTGTGCCGGTGACGAGCTGATCACGCTTCCCTTGCGGCAAGCCTGGGAAACCTCCGGAGCGCCCACCATGTCGATCGACGCTCCCGACCGCCCGAACCTCCTTCCAGGGGACGGCTGGGACTTGACCTTCCGTTTGTACCATCCAAACGAAAACGCCGGGTACACCCAGTACACCGAAGCCACCTACAGGTACATGTTGGACACGAAGGCCGACCCCGCCTTTGACCTCAAGGACAAAACGAACGAATGGGACATCACGGGAAGCCGCCTCATGGAGGGCGTTGCGACCAACCTCAGCCTTGATCTTGTCAACTACGGGACTTCGCTGGCGGTCGATGTGGTGCCCGTGCTCACCTGCGAAGGTGCAGAGGTGCTGTCGAGTCCAGCTCCGGTGGCATTGCTGTTCCCTGGTGAAACGGTCAACGTTCAGTGGGGCATTCAGCCCACAAGCATGGATTGGTGGCTCAGTTCTTCTCAACTCCGTTGCACGGCGGATTGGACCTCGGAGTCCTACGACAGCTTTGGCGACGAACCAGACAACAACGTCCTCATCATTGAGGAAGAGGTCGTGGCTTGGTCTCCACGCCCAATCGTCGTTCTCGCAGGAGCCGCCGCCGGGCTGCTTCTTGCCGCACTCTTTGTGGCCTTGCGAAATCAAAACGACAATTTCCGCCTCGCTGCGGTGTACGCAGGCTTGCTCGGTCTCGGTTTCTCCTTCCACCTGCTCTCCATCGTCTGGTGGGGCCCAGCGGTGCTTGCTGTCGCCGCCCTGTGGACATGGCGGATGAGTTGGAGGTCCTCAGAAGAATTCCGAGTGCTCCATGAGGATTACCAGCGACAACGAAAGGGCCTTTCGACGGTGTATGCTGACCACTTCGAGGCGCTGACCGACACGCAGCGGTCCCTCACCACAATCCTCGCGCTCCCGATTTTCGGCTTCATGCTCATCGTGATGGGCATCCCTGCACAGGTGCCGGACAACAACATGAACGGTGCAACGTTGCTCGCATACCTCATCGTGGTCGCCTTTGGTGTGGTCTACCTTCTGCGTCGAAGCAACAAGACCTACGGTCGCATTTACGGGCGCCTCACCGACATCGAAACCGCCTCTGCTCGTATTGAACGTGATTTGGCCGACCCGGCGCGCCTGCTCGGCGACCTCGCCGAGGACGGGCTTGGATTGGCCGATTTGTTGGACGAAGCCAGTCAAGCCGCCCGCGAACTGAGCGACAGCGCCGAATGGGATGATCAGGAGGTGGCCGACGATGCCTGAGGATCAGGACCTCGTCGTCGAAGAGGCGCCTTTCGAGGTGGCCGAGGGCAAGGACATGCCCGTGGAGGATCTTCCCTTGGAAGACCACGACGAGACCGATTTCACCGGCGAAGAGGAGGACTTCGTCGACGAAGAACTCGATGACGTGGAGTTTGATGAAGAAGAAGATCGACCGGCCATGGCGTCGGCACGTCGCAACCTCGACTCGGCCGTAAGCACGGTGCTCAACAGACAGGTCAACTCCCTGGCACGCACCGAACTCGACGTCGCTGAGGCCCAGGCTCACCTCAACAGCCACAGGCTCCGTCGGGCGCTGAAAACCGTCCTCCGTGCGGAAAAGGCCCTCGAAGACCTGAAGGAATCCGTGCTTCACTTGCGCCGATCCATGGCCTTGCTTCACCGCTTGCTCAAGGAGAAATCACACGTTTCTCACGGCGAAGTCGAGCATATCCTGCTCCGCCTCCGTGACGCGACTGGGGCAGCAGAAGCCGGCGAAGTCGGCGTCGCCGCGGGCGAAGTCGAAGGCCTGGTCGACGATCTCATCGGCGGAGACACCTCCACGCTCAACCCCTTCCTGTTCCGGCACTTCTGGCTCGGCATCGACACACGTTGGCCGGCTGGAGGCGACATGGGCGTCATGATTGTCCGCATCATCAACGACGGACCCATCACCCTCCCGATGATGCGCATGCACCCTCCTGTTCCTGCCGGGTGGTCGTCGGACCCCGAACTCATCGACGTGCCAAGCATTGCTCCAGGCGGAAACCTGCCCGTTCGTTTCGAGATCACCGCCGACCGTCGCTACGGCGCTGACGAAATTCCACTTGCCCGAAAACTGGCCTTGACCATCGGTTACGAGATGCGTTCAGGCGACATCGTCTGCACCGTGCGCGCGCAAAACCGCTCCATGGAACCGCTCGTTGACGTGCTCATCGACCCGTGGTATCCTCCGGGCTACACCTCGGACGCGCTCCCGATGCTGCCTCGTCTTGAACCGGACGAAGTGGCGAACATCCGTATTCCACTCCGCATTGACATCGGTGGGCCTCGCGAAGGCCCATCTTCCAACTCCACCCCCGCTCGACGGGGGGGAAAAAAACACACAACATGAGGTGAACAAAAATGAACAACGAAAGAAACGAAACGCGCGATAACGCCGCGGCGATCGGGATTGGGGCGATGATTGTCTTCATCGCCCTCATCCTGGTGGCAGCGGTTGCGGCGGCGGTCATCATTCAGACCGCTGAAAAGCTGCAACAGAACGCCCAGTCTGCGGGTGACGACACGCAAGAACAGATGTCCACGAAAGTGGTCCTGCTCTCGACCGTCATCTGGGACATGACCGGTGGTACGGAGACGCTCTTCAGCACCTTCGAACTGGCTGCCGGCAGCAACCCAGTGGTGCCTGGAGACGTGTCCTTTACCGTCGTCTGTGACGACGGTGCGGGTGCCACGGCCTTCGCTGCAGGGAACTTCGGCGGCGCTGAAGACCACACTGGTGACGGAACCGGTGGCGCTCTGGCCGCCCTTGATCCCGGTACGACCTACGTCGTGCAGATGGACGTCTCCAACTGCGTGCCCACAGCCAACACGGCCAACATCTTGGTGTTGAGCGTCGTCGGTGGCGGTCAGACCTACGAAGAACTCCAATACGGAAGCTCCCCGGCCGTCGGGGACGTCGTCGTTTGAGGTGATTACCATGAAGAACACGAACATGAAGAACAACAACACGCAAGAACAGGACACCATGGCCGCGATCGGCATCGGTGCGATGATCGTTTTCATCGCATTGATCCTCGTCGCTGCTGTGGCCGCTGCGGTCATCATTCAGACCGCGGAGAAGCTCCAACAGAACGCCCAGTCGACCGGTGAGGACACCACGGACGAAATGTCCGGTAAGGTGCAAATCCTCAACGTCTTCGTCAACGACGGTGCAACCTCCTACGAGGTCTACTTCCGTCTCGCTGCTGGCAGCGACGACACGGCCGACACCGACATCCTGTGGCAGGTCTCCTGCGACGACGGTGCAGGCGCGTTCCAGTACATTGCCGGTGACTTCGGCGATGCTTCTGGTGGCTCGGTCATCGACCTCGGCGACAACGCCGGAGCCGATGTTGACGACGTTGAAGCGGGTACCGCATACCGGTACACGCTCGATGCGACCAACGCCGGTGGCAACGACTGCGGTCCTGACGCGCTCTTTGCAGCCAACGTCAAGGCCACGCTGTACATTCACGTCGTCGGCGGCGGCACGACCTATGACATCCTCAAGGTCAACGACGCCACCGAAGGCGCTGTGGTGGTCTGATCCGCTCTGCGCCCTGATGCCCCCCGGCAACGGGGTGCAGAGGAGGCATGACCATGGCATGGCCCTTTGGAGGCGGTGCACGGACAGCGACGGACGATGACGCAAGGATGACCGAAGGTCATCTGAAGGTCCTCTCGAACGTCCCGATTGAACAGGTCCCTCACCCTGAGGAGGGGGAACTGTCCGAGGAGGACGCTTGGACGATCCGTCCAGGTCCAGCACGTGCCAAACTGAACAGCATCGGCAGCGTGGCTTCGACCACGCAAGCCCTGGCGCCCGCAGCGCCAACGCAGGTCAACGCGACCGTGGACACGTCCGGCCTCGAGCGGCTCATCAGCAGCCGCCTCGACATGGTCGAAGACGTGCTCCGCATGGTCGAGACCCGCGTTGACGAGGCGATGGAATCCGGACCGACGGCCACCTTCAGCGATGAAGGCGAAGACGGTGAGGTTTCTGAGGCGATGAGCGGCGACGTGATCATCACGGCGTCCGGGGAGCGCATCCCTGCCGGCGACGGGGCTTCCCGTCTCAAGCCGGACGACGAAGCGCCCCTCGTGGAGCTCTACGAGGCGCAAGCCTTGGCCGCGAACCCCTTCTTGCGTGCTCCCGACGCCCTTGGCGGCGGTTCGAGCGACCGCATCGGGGCGCCCACCGTGGCGGCCCTCTTGCTCGATCATATGACGGGCATGGCGGCGTCGAGTTTCACGCAGAAGGCAATGGACTCAGGAATGCTCAGTCCGGATGAAGGTCGTCAAGTGATGGCCATCGTCCAGCTGGCAGAACCCGGAGAAACGGAAGCCGCCTTGGCGGACCACCTTCCAAACCGGGCCCTGTTGTCCTTCTCGGCACTGGTGAGCGCTTGGCGAAGCCAAGCACAGCGCGCGGCGGCTTCGGCTGCCGCCAACATGAGGGCGTGAGCAAGTGGGTGCGTCGACGGGAATCGGTGGACTGATTGTGGGTATGGCCATGCTGGCCGTGTTCGTGATCTTCGTCGGGACCCTTGACGCACGCCTTGCCACGCACCTGAGCGTGACCGAACCAGGTGACCCGCCCCCGGAGGTGTCTTTCGTGGACGCCAACGTGGACGTGAGCGGGTTGGCTGACATCGGCATCACCACGGCCGGAAGCGGTTACCAAGTCGGGGACGAGGTCCTCGACGGCACCACCGTGGTCGGAACCGTGACCGAAGTGGACGGCAGCGGCGGTTTGCTGGACCTCAGCGTATCGATGGAAGGGAACAGAGATTTCACCTCTTCTCCAACCCTGACCATCAGTTCTGTTGGGGGCTCCAGCGGCGCCGTCTCTGCCGTTTTAGGGAGCGTGGTGCACGCCAACGTGACCAACGTTGGCAGCACCGTGCTCCCGCTTGACGAGGTCTGGACCTTCCTTGACGGCGAAAACGTCGAACGTCTCCCTGATTTGGTGGTGGCAGAACCGATTGGAACGAACTTGTACTCCGGCGAAACCATGTGGGTGATGTGGCTTGAGGGCTCGTCCACCTCGTGGGAACGCCTTGCCCTTTCTGTCGGTTCGACGACGGTCGTGACGGAGCTCCTCTGAGGTGATCCCATGGCAGACGGCGGTGCGACTTCGTTCATCATGCTCGTCACAGCGTTGCTGGTGGCAGGCAGCGTCAGCACCTTCCTCATTGCAGAATGGGGGGACGTCGCCCGCTCGATGGAAATGGAGCGACGGGCCCAAGCGATCGATGCCGAAACCGACGTGAGTCTGGCAGGAGATCCTGGGAACGTGCGCTACAGCCTCACAGGCCAGATGCAATTCTACCTGATGAATTCCGGAACGGCGGTGCTCGACGAAGGCACCATGCTCGTTCTGGTCGACGGTGTGCAACAAACGTCCAACGTGACCACCACCGTTCTCAACGGCGGCGATTGGTCCGCAGGTGAAGTGGTGCAAGTGCAGGTGGCGGACAACACGTTCACCTACACGAACAACAGCGAAATCGTGGTGACCGTCGTGGTCTCGTCCGAGGTCGTCAACAACGTCCGAGGCACCGATACGCTGGACGCGGAGGTGAGGCTCGTTGTCTGAGCACGCACCGAAGCCCGTCGAGGACGGCTTCCCCTTTGGGGTTGAAAGCGATTCTTTGGCAGACTCCATGGGGTTGCATTTGCCCAACCGTTCGCTCTACCTCGTTCAGGGGACCGTTGGAGCCGGGAAATCCTTGGTTTCGCAGCGCCTTGTTCACGGCATGCTCGAAAACGGATGCAAGATCCTCGTGGTCACCACCGAACTCACCACCCGTGGCTGGATTGAACAAATGGAATCCATCGGTTATGGCGTGACAGAACCGCTCACAGAAGGTCGTTTGACGGTCTTCTCCCGGTTCGGGACCATCGCAGAACCGGTGCCAGACGTGTCCCTGTACGACGTGTTCACGTCCCCTGCCATCGAGCAAGCGGACGTCGTTGTGTTGGACACCGCCAGTTCGATCATGCCGGCCCTCGAATCCGACGCAGATCGTGTGGCCATGATGCAGCGCTTGCGTGAAGTCGTGGCCGACGGGCGTTCGATCCTGTTGACCGTGGACCCGGCCGAAACCGATCAAAAAACCCTACACATGCTGCGCAGCAGCGCGGAACTGGTGCTCGACATGAGCACGGCCCTCATCGGTGGCGAAATCAAAAGAAGCCTGACCGTGACCCGTTTCCTTCGGGCTGCCGGTCCGGTTCAAACCAACATCGGATGGCGTGTTGAACCAAGCATGGGCTTCATCGTGGACATTACCGCGGTGAGCTGAGGAGGACATCATCATGGCTGACGAAGAACTCAAATTCGCCCGAGGCGACTTGGCCGGCGTGATGGCGGCACATCCGCACGTGGGGGAATGGGTCCGTGACTTCGAAGCCCGTTACGGCTCAAGGCCGATCTATTACGGGCCCCTCGATCGGGACGCCAAGAAGCAGCGTCCGCTCAACCTCATTTACATCACGAAAGAACCCATTTTTGTCCACATCTACGAGCCCGCTGAGGACGAAGATGACGCAGGGCAAGTCCTCTGGATTGGCCTGGAACCCCAACTCACCGAGGAAGAAGAAAACATCCGCCGCGAACTCGTTGAGGTCCTGTTGCAGGAGGCTCCTGCCGCCCCTAACTTCACCACCGACGACGAATTCGAAGGCATCCTTTCTCAGATGATTGAGCGGTACACCGTCCGTCGAGAGGATCTGCCGGTCGGTCCGCGTCGCCAAGGCCGCATGTGGGACCTGCTTGGCCTCGAAGACAAACGGCTCGCAGTCAACGACGCCCAACGCGATCGTCTGCGCTACATCATCATCCGTGATCTGATCCGGAACGGTCCACTCGAACCCCTGCTCTCCGACGAGATGTTGGAAGACATTCACTCTGTGGGCCTGAAGTACATTCACATGGACCACAAGGTGTTCGGGATGGTCACCTCGAACATCCGTTTCCGCGAGCGTGACGTCCTCGCCCGTTACCTTCGTGCGATGTCCGAGCGCATCGGACGTCCTGTGTCCGACAACAAACCCATCATTGACGGTGCCTTGCTCGACGGTTCCCGTATCAACATCATTTTCTCCGACGACGTTTCCATGCTCGGACCTTCGTTCACCATCCGAAAGTTCGCGGAGGAGACCATCTCCATCGTCCAACTGATCAAGTGGGGTACCATGAGCGCACAAGTTGCTGCCTACGTCTGGATTTGCCTCGAATACGGCATGTCTGTCTTGGTGTCCGGTGAAACGGCATCTGGAAAGACCACGACGCTGAACGCCATCCTCCCCTTCATCGACCACAACGTCAAGATTTACTCCGCTGAAGACACGCCTGAAGTGAAGGTCGCCCACAAGATTTGGCAACGTCTCGTCACGCGTGATTCGAAGAACGAGGACAGCCGCGTGGAGATGTTCGACCTCCTCAAGGCAGCACTGCGTAGCCGTCCCCGCTACATCATCATCGGTGAGATCCGTGGTGTGGAGGGCGCAACGGCCTTCCAAGCCATGCAGACGGGTCACCCTGTCATTGCAACCTTCCACGCCTCGTCCATCGTCAAGATGATTCAGCGGTTTACCGGTGACCCGATCAACGTCCCCATTCGTTTCTTCGACAACCTCAACTTCGCCCTCTTCCAAGAGGTCGTCGAGGCGCCCGGTGGCGGCATCGCACGTCGCATCACCGGTGTGGACGAGGTCATCGGCTACAACAAGCACAGCGACGGTGTCCTCACCCGTGGTATGTTCGAGTGGGACCCTGTGAAAGACAAGCACTACTTCCGCGGTATGTTCCAATCCCACTTGCTTGAGAACAAAATTGCAGCCATGGCGGGCTTTTCCAACAAGCGTGACATCTACGACGAACTCGAACGCCGCCGTCAAGCCATTCAGGACATGGCCGACCGCGACCTGACCCATTACGACGACGTCTTCGGTTTGTTGAACGTCTACTATCAGAGCGGTTGGGATGCGTTCCGATCGGCGGTCAACACGTGGGTCAGCGTGAACGACCGCTGAAGGGGGCATCACGATGGAGCGCATGCCGATTTGGCACATCGCCCTCCGGCGGCTGGAGATGCCGTTTCCACGCTACCTGACCTTCTACGTCGGTGGCGCTGCCCTCGCGGGCTTTCTCAGTGCCTTCCTCCTCATTTTCGGCACTGGCGGTTTCAACGACGGGGCCCTCTTCTCTGGGTTGGCCGGTATCACCCTGATCGTGTCGCTGCCCCTCATTCTCGCGGCCGCCACGACCGCGTACCCCTTGCTCGAAGTCCAACGGGTGGCCAACCGTATCGAGAAAGAGATGCACATGTTCATCACGCGTATGGGTATTCTCTCCCTCGGTGAAGTGGGCGCTCAGTCCATGTTCGACATCCTCAAGCAAATGCGGGATTACGGTGAATTGGCCAGCGAAGTCAAGCGCATCGAGACCTTGGTGGACAAGTGGCATACGGCCCTGCCTGAGGCTGCACGCATCGTCGCTCAACAGTCGCCTTCGCCGCTGTGGACGGACTTCCTCGACCGCATGGCCTTCTCCATCGAAGCCGGTCAGCCGATCGACGAATTCATGCGCTCCGAGCAGGAAACCGTGGCGGAGCAGTACAGCACCCTCTACGACACCCGTCTCGAAAGCGTTGACACGATGCAAGAAATCTACGTGTCGATGGTCACTGCGGGCTTGTTTGGCTTGGTCATTTCCGGGATTCATCTTGTGCTGTTCGAGGTCGGTTCGGCCAGCGATGCACCGATCGAGGTGGCCAGCCGGCTTCGCTTCCTCCTCCTCGCCTCGTTCATGTTCATGCTGGTCAACATTGGCGCCGTGTTCGCCTTCCGGGCCACCATCCCTGACGACGCCACCTTTGCACGCGACGAGTTGGAAACGCCGTTCCGGCTCAACGCTCGCCGAGCTTTGTTGGCCTCCGGGGTCGTCACGCTCGGGTTGTTGTTCCTGACCTCGATCGTGGTCGTGATTTATTGGAGTGCCATTGGAGCAAGTTGGGACAAGTATGGCCTGCTGTTGCTGGCCATCCCCCTGACGCCGATGCTGATCCCCTCGTCCCTCATCATGCGAGAAGAACGGCAAGTCCTTCGTCGCGACGAGACCTATCCAGACTTCATTCGGGCCCTTGGTGGCACCGCACAAGCCCGTTCTTCCGAGCCGTCCGCGACCATCAAGGCCCTTCGTGGCATCGATTTCGGGTTGCTTGATGGCTCCATCGACCGCTTGGAGAAGCGACTCTCGACGCGCATCAATTCAGACCGTGCCTGGGATTACTTCAACGCCGACACCAATTCAGCGGTCATTTCACGCTACACTCGAATTTACATTGAAGGGTCTCAGTCCTCCGGCCAGCCGGCACAAACCGCCGAAATGGTGTCCCGCTCGGTCGGCAGCCTGCTGTCGCTTCGCAACCGCCGCTCCCTGTCGGCGAACACCATGTGGGGCGTGGCCATTGGTCTCCTCATCGCAAGCGTGACCTCCCTGAACGTGACCATCGCCATCGTGTTGCAGCTTGGTGAAGCCGTCGCGGGCGTCGCTTCCGGCATCACCGACAACGCTGACGTGTCCGCCCTTGCCGACTTTGGGGCAGGCATTGCCCTGCCCATCATGGAGGATTCGTCCTCGGTGGACACCAACATTCGGATGTTCAAGATCATCGTGTCCATCCTCATCCTTGGCCAGGTCGTGGCCGTGTCCCTCATCGCCACCCGGTTGCGTGGTGGTGGTCTGACCAGTGCGTTGGGGCAGGCCATCCAGTTGCTTTGGGTTGCTGGAATTGCCTCATTCATCACCGCTGTGCTGCTCGAGCGAGCGTCCTCGGTGTTCGGGATCAGTTGATCAGCGTCGACGCGCTTTGTCGTTCATGCGCTGTTCTTCTTGGACGCGCTTCTTTGTCGCGGCCCACCTGCAAATGGGGCACGTGCTGAGGTCGTGCCAGCGGGCAGGACAATGCTCTCGCCCAAAGAAGATGATTTGGAGATGCAGATCGTTCCATCTTTCCTTTGGGAACACAGCTTTCAGATCACGTTCCGTGCGTTCGACGTTCGTGCCGTTTGACAGCCCCCACCGGGCAGCAAGCCGATGGATGTGGGTGTCCACAGGGAACGCAGGGACGCCGAAGGCTTGAGCCATCACCACGCCAGCGGTTTTGTGCCCCACGCCGGGAAGGGCCTCGAGGGCCTCGAAGGAGGCTGGCACCTGGCCCTCATGTTGCTCCACCAGCATTTCTGAAAGCCTGCGGATGTTTTTCGCTTTGGTTGGCGCAAGCCCAACGTATCGGATGGTGGATTGGATCACGTCGACGTCCAAAGCCGCCATGGCTTCAGGCGTCGGGCCCAATGCGAACAAAGCCGGCGTGACTTCGTTGACCTTGAGGTCCGTGGTCTGGGCGGACATCAGGACCGCAACGAGCAGTTCGAATGGATTGCGGTGGTCAAGAGGAACAGGCGTTTCCGGGTAGCGTTCATCGAGCATCGCCATGATGCGCTTTGCCTTCTCAGCGCGTCGAACGGTACCACCCCACAATCGCTTGTTGCCAAACGATTTGGTGTTTCTACGTCGGCCCCTTCTTTAAATACGGGTGGTCAATCAGTGAGGCCATGACCACCGATGAAGAACGCCTAACTGTGGTGAACGTTGTTGCGAGCACCCGCGTGGCCGAAGAACTCGACCTGCCCGACATCGCCATCCAACTCAACTGTGAGTACGAACCCGAGCAGTTCCCCGGTGTCGTGTACCGTGTGGTCGATCCCAAGTTGGCCATTCTCATGTTCCGCTCCGGCCGTGCCGTGTGCACCGGCGGAAAGGACGAACAGAACATCCAGACCGGCATCGAGCGGATGATCGCTGACCTCCGTGCTGCAGGCATCACAACGTGGGAAGTCGAGGACGTCGAAATTGAAGTCCAAAACATGGTCGCCACCTATGCCCTCCACTACCCCGTCGACTACGACGGCAAGGACAAGTTCACCGGAGAACCCCAAGCCGATGCTCCCCGCAAGTTGAACTTGAACCACCTGACCTTCCACCTGCCTTTCGACAAGGTCGAGTACGAACCGGAGCAGTTCCCCGGACTCATCTATCGTTTGGATTACCCTAAGGTCGTGTGCTTGATTTTCGGCAGCGGCAAAATGGTGATCACCGGCGCTCGTCACAAGGACGAAATCCTCGAAGCGGTGGAGATCATCAAGGACGAACTGGCCGACCTGCTCTGAGCGTGACCCTTTGCGTCGTGCATTGGCCTGGGCGGTCTACCTCACTCACGTGCTGATTCTTGCCTACGGCGCTTTGGGTTGGATGATCCCGATGCCGGGGCCCGCCGTTCACCTCGCGTTTCTGCTCGGTGTTCGGTACCATTGGCACGTCACAGGAGGCTGCATCATCACGGAGTGGGAGAAACGTCTCCGTGGGATGCCGAGCGAGGAAGAACGGCATTTCACACGGAATGTGCTTCGCGGCTTGGGCTTGAAACACATCGACGACGAGGGCGCGTACAAAGTGCTCACGGCCGGCTTAGGTGCGCTCGCTGCGGTGGACGCCGTGTTCATCGCCGAAGCCATCTTTGGGGCGTTGAATTAAGGGCAGGAGTCCACCTGCCCAACCGATGAACCCCTCGCGTGTGGGCCCCGGCCTATTTTTGCTGGCCCTCTTTCTCTCGGCCTTGTTTGTCCCGATGGTTCAACCGCCAGCGGAAAGCAGCGTGCTCGGTGCACTTTCGACACCCGCAACGTCATCGGGTTCTGTCGCCGTGGATGAGGTTCCAACCTGGCGTGTCGGTGACGAGTGGGTCTACGATACGGGCTTCGACGTGGCCACGCTCATCGCGAATTCTGGCGTCTCTGCGAGCGTCAGCACCCTGTCGGGTGACACCACCATGGAAATCGAAAGCATCGGTCTTGAACCGATGAACGATCCGGCTGGAACCAACGTCGTGGCTTACACTCAAACCATCGAAGGCGATTTCACCTCAGGAAACTGGGGTGCGAGTTTCAACGGCATCTCCGGGCGTCTGGACATTGAATACCGCGGTGTGGACGTGATTCGGGCTTCTGACATGGCCACCATCGACTCGTCCTTCGACCTCAAAGTGGAGTTCTATGGATTGAATTTCATTCGTGTCGGCGTCGCCGATTTGACCTTTGACACCGAATACTCGCCGGCGAAGGAAAGCCGTGACCACCCCGTTCGTTCCGGTGACAACTGGTCGCAGGCCTACACCCAGGCCACCACGGTCAGCGGTTCTTCGGATTACTTCGACCCCAGCGATTTCGACACCACAACCCCAGAGAACACCACGTGGGCCGTGACCGATTCGGGTGCTGCAATCCTCGGAGATGGTTCGTCCCTGAAGTACAGCGGATGCGACGATTCCTACAAGATCAACCAATGGAACACCACAGGGTCACCCACAGGATTCGAATGGTATTGTCCGGCGGTTCGAGGCGCGTCATGGATTCGCATCCAGCAATCCGCCGGGTTCCAGATCGATTGGACGCTAAAGGAATACAATCCGCAGTTCTCCTACGGCGTGGTCGATGATTCAGACCCCGGGCTCCGCTGCAGCACCCTCGAACTGTCCACGCAATACCCTGCCTACTTGCCATCGAGCACCGTGAACGTTGACGTGGACTACGTCATCACGCCTGCAGCGTATTCAGCGTGCTTCTCCGATGAACTCGACCGCTACGATTCGGCCTACATGGAATACACCATCGCCGGAGCGACCGGTTCGGTCAACTTCGACAGCACGTCGAGTCCGTCGACGACCCAAGAAAGCCGATGGAGCGGCATTGCTTGTTGCACCTACAGCGTACCCACCACCACCGACGGCTCGCCGTCCAACGACGACCACTCCAGCGACGGCATCGTGGCTTTCGACGCCCAGAATGGCGTGGTCGGTGTGTTCACGGTCATTGTTGATCTGAGCATTGTGGGTGTCGACCTGTTGCCCCTCGCGGACGGGATTGTGGTGGACCGCACCCGCGACGGCGTGACCTCACGTCTCGCTCCGGGCGATCCTTTGGCCGGCATCGCCGGGGACGACATCGACATGACGATCCTCATCGCCAACCGAGGCATCCTCAACGTGGGTGGAACCAACCCCATTGCCTCGGCATGGTGGAACGGCACCAACCCATCGACGGCTCTGCGCTCTGGCCCTGTCGGTGCCTACGGTCAGACCAGCATGACCCTGTCCTTCCAGGTGGCATCGGCTGACATTGGCCAGTCCACGGAAGTTGAAGTCAGAACGGATGCCTCTGCCATCGGTGCAACGGACGGCAACGCCTCCAACGATTTCTTGTCCATTCCCTTCTATGCGGGGACCTTGCCTACGGCCAATCTCAGTTGGGACGAGGGGCGCTCCACCGGAGAAACGATCCTCGTAAACGCCTCAGGCAGCTTTGACGAAGACGGCGGTGACGTCACTTGTGTCTTCACCGTGGTCACCTCCACGGGCACAGAAACCGGGCTTGAGGAAGACGATTGCCTGCTTGAGTGGACGTGGAACGACGGTGGCGCTTGGGGCGTGACCGTGGAAGTCATCGACGAAGAGGGCGACATGGCCGTTGCGACCGGCGAAGTGGTCGTGTTGAACCGTCCACCCGAGGTCGTCATTGAGGCGCCGCTTCAGGTGGAAGCCCGCTCCTCTGCCACCGTTCGCGTGGTGGAAGCATACGACAACGACACCCTCTCACCGGTCGGTCAAGACGTGCTTTACGAGTGGTCTGGTGTCGTCTGCGAAGAAGGCAGCGACTCCTTCCGCTGCACCTTTTCTCCTTCGGATGAAGGATTGACGGTCGTGACCCTGACCGCGACCGACGACGACGGAGCGAGTACGGTGGTGAACGCCACCGTCGAAGCCACCAACATCGCGCCCTCGCTCGGGACGATGACCTTGTTCCGGAACGGCACGGAAGTGCCGGTGATTGAGGGCTGGGTCGTCGACGAGGACGAACCGATCGGACTCTCGGTCCAAGTCGACGACACGCCAAACGACCTCTCCTCTCTTGCCGTGCTTTGGGACCTGTCCAACCTTGTGGACGGGCTCGAACAAGGCACCGTGGGACCGGTGTCCTCGATTGAAGCCTCGTGGCCCGTTGCAGGGACCCACAGGGTGACGGTGCAGGCCATCGACAACGACGGTATCGCCTCCGGAACGGTCGAAGCGGACGTGGTCGTTCGCAACGTGGCCCCCACCATCGGCGGGCTGGATGCGACCGTGGCCGTGTACGAAGACGAACTCGTGAAGCTCAGCGTGACCGTGGACGACACGGCTTCCGACTTGCTCAACTTGACCACGTGTTGGGACCTCGACGACCGCATTGACACCGACAACGACGGTGGTGCGACCAACGACTGCGACGTGGAAGGGGTCACCCTCGAACAAATCTGGTCGGAGGAAGGCACACGCGTCTTGACGGCTTTTGTCGTGGATGACGACGGTGCAACGGCGAGCATCAGCACGAACTTGACGATCGTCAACCTCCGGCCCACGGCGGTCATCACGTCCCCTTCGAACTTGTCCGAATTGATGGAAGGCGATTGGCTCAACCTCTCCGCCATGGATTCGCTCGACACGGCGTCCGACCTGATCACCATGACCTATGTGTGGGACACGGACGCTCTGCCCGGTGCAATCGACAGCACGCTCCCCACCCTCCAACTCGAGGCCTTGGAGCCAGGCTCCTATTCGGTGAACCTGACCGTCACGGACGACGACGGTGCCACACACACCATGAACGTGCAATTCGTGGTCGCTGAAGCACCCGCAAACAACCCGATTGCTTGGGCGGTGCAAGAGTTTGGAATGGTGACCACGGTCATCATCGGCGTGCTCGGTGTCGTCATTCTTGGTTTGGTCAGCATGCTCGTGATTGGCCGCCGTGGTCGAGGTGAGGAGATGGTCGAAACCAAGTCCGCCTCCGTGTGGGATGCAGCCCCAGTGGCCGCATCCTTTGCTCTCGGCAGTCCCGCTGCGATGTCTGCTCCGATGCCCGACATGACCGCGCAGCCGGCCGCACTTCCACCTGCGACGCCTGCTCCGATGGCACCAATGCCCGACATGACCGCGCAACCGGCCGCACCGGCACCTGCGCCAGCGCCCGCTCAAACCGGTCCACCGTTGCCTGCCAGCGGTCTGCCGCCGGGATGGACGATGGAACAGTGGGCGTTCTACGGTGAAAAGTGGCTCGAGACCAACGCTCCTGCCGCCCCTGCACCGCAGCCAGCCGCTCCAACGGACTTGTCGAACCTTCTCGACGGGCTTGACCTCTGAGGGACGAACATGGGCGGGTTCTGGCAATTCTTTGGCCTCCCCGACCCTTCCGAAGCGCAGAGCAACGCGGCTGCTCCTTCGCCTCCCGCCGTTGCAGCCCTCCCCGAACCTGAGCCTCAACCCTCACCGGTGCCGCAAAGCACGACCCCGCCTCGTTTCATCGATCTGGGCGATCGGCGGCAAAGGCCTGTGCATGTCCCTCATCGCGCCGTGCGTTACCTTGCACCGGACGCGTCGTCGCGCTTGCCCGTGAACGGGATGCTGCTTTGCGTTCAGGACGGAGATTCCCTGTTCGTCGATCTTCGTGGCATGGCGCACATGCACGCACATCAAGATGCACTTCGAGCAGAACTCCGACGGCTTGGAGAAACAACCGGCGTGGGCGCTTGGTCACTCGATCCCGACGACCGTCTCTTCCTGATTCCCGGAGCGGACGTGGTCATGGACACCGCAAAGCATGAATTGGGTGGCACGGCGCTTCTGCCGATGCCGTCATCCTAAGGTCTTCAACGCGTCAAGGACGCAGGACGGGATGCCGAGCACCGTGGCTTCGTCCCCTTCTACAAGCGTCGCGAAAGGCCTCATGGCTCCGGCAAAATCGTATGCTCCCGCCTTGCCTTTCCACGATCCGCTGAGGACCAGTTCGGCCAGCACGTCGTCGCTAAAGGGTTCGAATTCAACGACTGCGGAGGCCAAGTCAAAGGTCCACATTCCACCAACCCTCAGTCCAGATGCACTCCACACACGATGCCGACGGCCTCGGAGGCGATGCAGCATGGCCAAGGCCGCTTGCGCGTCTTCCGGTTGACCCAAGGCGAGGGTTGCGTCGTCAGGATCGGCCAGCATCGTGTCAGCGACAAGGACGAGGCTTCCGGGATGTGCTTCGCCGACGGCCTGCGCTTTTTCTTTGGCGATGTGAAGCACTTGGGCGTCCACCGTGCCTCGAATTCGTGCTTCGCTCACCGTGACAGGAGCAACTTCTGGATGCAAGCCGAGGTCCTCAAGCATGTGCTTTCGTCGGGCCGACCCTGAGGCCAGGACGATGTTCACGTGAGCACCTCACAGGCGGTTCACGATGGAGAAACGTTGCTCGTCCTCTTTCCACCAAAATGGCTGGTACCCAAGCAAGTGGTGGGGGTGGCGCATCTTGACGATGCCAAGCTTTCGTTTGACGTCGTCTGCATCGCGGTCCATGACCAGATGCATCACGGTGTCGGAGAGGTAATCTTCGACGCCATATTCACCGAACTGCTTGTGATCGTCACCCGTCATTTCACAGATGAAGAAGGAGGTCAAGCCCAGCCTTCGAACGGCCTCGAACAGGCGGAAGATTTCGTCACGGGGGTTCTCCATTTTGGTCAAAGTGAAGAAGGCGCCAAGTGAGTCAAAGACGAGGATTTCAAACCCGATGGAGTTCCGGTAACTGGTGAGTTGCGAGATGAGTTGGCCCATCCAATCCACACGGTTGCCCATGCCTTGCTCGTCGAGTTGAACACGAAGGTCGGCAAGGTCGATGATGGCGATCCTGTTGCGTACTCGGGGGTCTTCGACGTTCATGCCCATGTTGGCCATGTGGGAGCGCAAGGAATCCTTTCCTTGCTCGAGGGTCACGTAGATGCCCGATGTCTCTCCGTACAACACGGCGTTGTAGAGCATGGAAAAGGTCAGGCTGGATTTCATGGCACCGCTGGAACCCGCCACAATGGCGATGTGACCTTCTGGGATGCCACCTTGGATGTTCTCATCGAGGCCTTCGACGTGGGTGGGAATGCGCTCGATGCTCATGGGCTCACCGCCCATGCGTGGACGTGAGGCTTCATCAACCTCACTCAGAGGGCGGTCACTCGACGGTGACAGATTTTGCGAGGTTTCTGGGTCGGTCGACGTCGAGTTCCAGCGCCAGCGCAGTGCGGTACGCAAGCAGTTGGAGCGGCAAGACCGTCAGCAAGGGAGAGCACAAGGGGTGGGTGCGCGGGACCTCGATGGCCACGTCCGCTTCCTTGGCGAGTTCATCGCCTTTCGTGCATACGAGGATGATGCGTGCACCACGGGCTTTGCATTCGTGGATGGCAGAGGCCACCTTTTCTTTCACGGCATCGTCGGGAGCAACGACCACGACCGGTCGCCCTTCTTCCAGAAGGGCAATGGGGCCGTGTTTCATTTCGCCGGCAGGATAGGCCAAGCATGGGATGTAGGTGAGTTCCATCACCTTCAACGCCCCTTCCTTGGCCACGTTTGCGGACAGGCCGCGCCCGAGGAAGAGCAACGACGGGGCTTCGAGCAGGAGTTCGACTGCGTCGTCGATTGGACCAGGGTCTTCGAGATAGCGCTCGATCAAGTCGGGAATGCGTTGCAGGCCCTGGGCCAACACACGTGCCTCGTTGGCGCTCAACTGACGCGCTCGACCGATTTGGACCGCAAAGATGGTGAGCGCTGCGACCATGTTGGAAAACGCCTTCGTGGACGCGACGGATTGCTCTGGGCCTGAGTGGATGTACACGCCTTGTCCACAAAGTCGGGCGATGGTGGAGCCCACGACGTTGACCACGCCGTGCACGTCGCCTCCTTTGAGCTGAATTTCTTTGATGGCCGCGATGGTGTCCATCGTTTCTCCAGATTGGGAAACCGCGAAGTGAAGGGCTTCTGGGTTCACCACGGGGTCCTGATATCGGAATTCACTGGAAACGTGAGCCACGGCAGGGATGCGGGCCAAGCGCTCGATGAGTTGTTGGCCGATCAGCGCCGCGTTCAGAGCCGTACCGCACCCAAGCAAGCGCACATGTGGGACTTTGCGAAGTTGTTTGGCAGAAAGGTGCATTCCGCCAAGGCGACCGTTTCCGTTCTTTGCGTCCAGCCGTCCAGAAATGCATTGGCGCAGTGCTTCGGGTTGCTCGTAGATCTCCTTCAGCATGTAATGCGGATAGTCGCCCAGGTCGGCTTCACCCCAACTCTCCTCCATGGTGATGGCTGAGGTGTCACTTTGGCCACCGTCAAGGCGTTCAATGGACAGGCCGTTCTTCCCGTAGGCCGCGATGTCCCCGTCTTCGAGGATGATGATTCGGTCGGTGTGTTCCACCAACGGCTGCGGATCGGAGGTGACGATGAGGCCGTGCTCGGCTTCACCCAACACCAGTGGGCTTCCATTCCGCGCACAGACGAGTTCCTCGTGGTCGAGGAAGAGGGCGCAAACGCCCCATGTGCCTCGAAGTCCCTTCAGGGCTGTCCGCATGGCGTTCATCGGCGATTGCCCTTTTTCCACCGCCTGCTCCAGGCGGTGTGCAATCACTTCAGAGTCGGTTTCCGAACGGAAGGAAGCTCCCTTCCGTTCGAGGTGCCGTCGGACTCGTGTGGCGTTCTCGATGATGCCGTTGTGCACGATGACGACGCGCTGCTCGGGTCCAAGGTGCGGGTGGGCGTTCTCGTCGGTCACGCCGCCATGGGTGGCCCAACGGGTGTGGGCGATGCCCACCGTGCCTGGGATGTTTTCAGGCAGGATTTGTTCGAGCTCCTCCACCTTCCCCGTTCGCTTCCTGACGTCGAATGACTCCCCTCGAATCGCAATTCCGGCGCTGTCGTAGCCGCGGTATTCCAACCGTCGAAGCCCGCTCACAAGGATGGGTGCGGCCTGACGGCGGCCGTGGTAGGCGATGATTCCACACATGATTACACCTCGACGGCATCCCCACAAATCGGGCAAGGGACCCTCTTCAAAGTCAGGTCACGCACGGTAAAGCTGGCCTCGCAGGACGAACACACTGCTTCGCGGCTGGGCGGGGGCAAATCGGGCAAGGCAGGAAGCGCCGGCATGGCGGGCGCTTCGTCGAGGGTGGGTGGAGGCAGGTCTGCAAGGTCGGGTAGGGAGGGGATCGGCAGGGCGAGTGTGGCCTCGGGCGCCGGCATCGTTCCTGCGATGGCGCGTCGGCGCCGACGTTCTTGTCGAGCATTCACCGGTTCTGGACGAACGGTTTCTTCCTCCTCAGGAACCTCGTCTTCCTCGTCCACGATGGCCACGATGTCCTTCGCTTCGTCAACGACGGCAAAGGGTGTTTCGTCGGTCACGGGTTCAACCATCATCAGCACGTCGTCGTCGAGGTCGTCCTTCTCCTCGTCTGCTTCACGCGGTCGGCGGCGCAGTGCTCTGCGTGCGGTGAGGACCATGGCCAACAGGAGCACGACGACCACCAGACCAGAGCCGCCGAGGATGAGCATCTGCATGTCCCGATCGCCGGGCAAGGGAGCCAGCAGGTCTTCGACCCATGAACCGCCAGAACCATCGGAAACTTGCGGTTCAGCATCCGCCAAAATTCGCAAATCAAGGGCCCCTGTGGTGGACGTGAAGCCGACCACGACGTCGACGGATTCTCCGCTCGCACCAAGCAAGCGTCCGGCTTCGAGGATGTTGGCCAAGGCATAGGCCTCGTCCCCTTCACCCACGGCCAGAAGCCCAAGGCGGACGACCGGCCCGCGCACGGATATTTCATCGTAGAACACCATGATTCCATGTTCACGTTCGATCATGCTGGTGCTGAGGGCACCGGGTGCATCGATGCACGTCGGTTCATCGACGCTCCATCCTTGGTCGGTGACGGCGGTGCACACCGAGGCGTCTTCTCCTTGGCGTTCGATCCACAAACCGACGAGGTTCCCGTCCTTGTCGAGTGCGAGGTGATGGTCGGAGGCGTCGTCTCCAACGGCGGCCAAGAAATTCCAGCTTTCTTGGCCACGCGCTCCATGGGTGTAGAGCAGGCCCAATCGCTCGATGCCAGTGACGTCGTCGCGGGCGGTTTGGAACAAGACGTGCAGTCGGTCTTCGCTGATCGCCACCGAAACAGGGTCGCCCTGTGAGGCCAGCACGTCGATGTCGGATTGCACGACGAAGGGGCCGTCCCACGAGCCGGACAAGTCGGGTCGCTCAGAGACCATCGTGAAGATGCTGGTCACGTCCAGCCAGGAGCCTCCAGTCGAGATGTCACGGTGGTAACCTGCGATGACCACTTCACCGTTCCGTTCTGCAACGTCAAGACCCCAATAGCCTCCCTCGGACAGCTTCAAAGGCGTTAATTCTCGTTGGACGGGCGTCATTTGTCCGGTCGTGGTCAACGCGGCAATGCCAAGGTCCTGGAGCGTGTAACCGTCCTCGCTCATCGTACGCCGCGTCCAAGCCAACTGGACCATGCCATCGCTGCGCACCGTGCTTGCAATCTCGCCGCCCCAATTGCGTTCGACGAGCACGTCGCTGATGACGACCATGGAACCGGAAAGGATGCGGGCGTGGAGTTCACCGTCGCGGGTCGTCAAGAGCACAGCTCCCTCCTCGCCGCCAATGAGTTCGATCGGTGCTTCTCCATCGTCCAAAGAAAGCCGGATTGGAGAGCCAAGCGTGAAGGTGTCCGCCACCACCGTGAATCGGTGTTCTGCATGTTCTGTTTCAACCCCGTTTCCAGAGAGCAGGACGCGGTATTGGTGTCCGCCAACCTCGTCGACCTGGTCCAAGAACCGGGCCGTGGCGTATCCTGAGGTAGAACTCCCCCCGTTGACCCGGCCGATGGTCGCCGATTCCACGCTGAGCCAACCGTCGTCGGTCCAACGCTCAAGGTTCATGGTCAACGCCGTGGCTTCGTTTTGTCCAAGGTTGTCCAATCGTACGGAGACCTCGAAGGGTTGGTTCGGGACGGGAATCAGCGGCATCGTGGTGACCGCGCCTTGCATGAAGCGAAGGCTGGGCTCGACCGGCCTTGGGTCGATGGTGAAGGTAAATCGGAGTTCGTTGTCGCTTCGGTCAACGTCGTTCAGTTGCTCTTCTGGGTCGATGCTGATGACCACATCATGGGTGCCAGGCTCCGTGGCCCACCACCAGAGGCTGTAGGTGCGCCGCTCTCCGGGTTCGACCGTGCTGACCAGTCCTTGGCTTGGATACACTTCGGAAGAAGAGCCGGGCGCTTCGAGGAGGAGGCCGACGTTGTCGGCCGATGCATCGCCGTCGTTGAGGAATTCAAACCGGACCTCAAGCACCGTTCCCGCCACCGCACTCGTGGCGACCAAGCCTTCGTTGTACACGTTTGAGAGTCCAGTCAGTGCAAGTTCAGGGGCTGCGGGGAGGTTGTCGACTTCGTAGGTCCGGCGGAAGGATTCACTCACGGAGCCCGATTGATTCACGAAACGGACGGCAACGTAGTGATCGCCGTCTTCAACGACGGTTGAATCCCAGGTCCACGACCAGTCCTGAAGCTCGAAATCCTCGTCGTTCAACGTGGCCACTTCGGTCCATGGGTCGTTTCCAATTCGAGCCTCGACGGCACTCGGTTCAGGTCCTTGAGCGGTCCCTGTGAAGGTCACACTGCCGTCGAGAACGGTTTGGGAGGAGGGCGAAGTGATGCTGGCAGCCATCCGTCCGAGGTTCATCCATCGAACGTCAGCAGCCGAGACGTCGCCGCCCTCCGTTCGAGCGCGTGCGAGCAGCCAGGTTTGGTCCTCGTCTTCGTCGACCCAGTCATCGTCGAGGGTCACGTCAAGGTACCATGCGCTCGGGTCTCCACCGGCTTTGCGCCAGTCGAGCAACTCCACAGGGTTGCTCGAGCCGTCCCTGTACTGTTCGAGCCGAACCTCAACTTCCGTGTAGGTTCGTTCCGAGGTGTTCTCGACGCTCCCTTCGAAGCGCACGCGTTCGCCCGCGAGCAGCAAGGTCCCGTTTTGGTGAGACTCGATGTCAACGTGATGTCCTTCACCGTCGCCGACCGGCGGTGGTGCGATGACGGTGCCGCCGGTCAGGGAGGTGCAGGTGCGTTCCAACACCAAATCGACGGCACATGAAGCGTCGATGAGGCCCCAGCCCCACTTCTCGTTCCAATGCGGGTCGATCGACGGTTCGCTGGCGGTGCCTCGGCGTTCTGCTGAGTCATGGAGGAATTGTTTGACTTCGTCTGGCGTCAAGGACGAGTCCGCTTCAATCATCAGCGCAACAACGCCCGCAGCCAGCGGTGTGGCCATGCTCGTTCCGTCTTTCGAGTCGTATCCAGATTCTGCCTTCGGGCGGTCCGGTTGGCCAGGGAAGGTGGTTCCAGTCGCCGCTGTCGCACTGGTGATGCCGGTGCCAAAGGAGGCCACGTCCGGCTTCAGTTCGTCGAGTTCATCGTCGTCTCCGTCGTCGTCCCGTGGCCCGTAGTTGGTGTAACTCGCCGTGGAATCATCGGTCCGGTTGATGGTGCTCCGGTCGTTGGCAGCAGAGACGGCCAGACCCTTGTCAGCGCTTGCGGGCGAGGGCACGCGCCGGGCTCCGTCGTTGCCCATCGCGATGACGCAAACGACGCCGGCATCGGCGGCGTTGTTGACCTGCCGGGCCTCGGCGCTGGAGCCGTTGTCACCGGTGTCGCCAGGATTCAACGGGGAGCTGAAGGATCCAAATGACATCGATGCGACTTGGATGCCCTGAGAAGATCCGTTGTGACCCCAGTCCGTGTTGGCGTTGTTGACCACCCATTGGATGCCGCTGATGGAATATTGTGAATTGGTCCCTCCTGTGTCGGTGAGGACCTTGACGTCCACGAGGTACGCGCCGGGTGCCGTGCCCATGTGTTGACGGGATGCGTCACCCGTGCCGAGGGCGCTGCCTGCGACGTGGGTCCCGTGCCCTTGGCCGTCATCGGGATCCTGGGAGCCGTCAGGGTTGGAGGAGGTTGAGGTGGCATCAAATCCAGCCACCCACTTGTGGTCGTCGTACGAAAGCGGGTCGAGGTCCGGCGAATCGCTCTCGTCGTCGAAGTCGTTGAGGCTGCGATGTTCGTTGTCCACGCCGGTGTCGAGGATGGCGATGACCACACCATCACCGGTCAGGCCGGTGGGGTGGACTTCGCCTCCGTACACGTCGCTGTCTCGGGCCCTGAGGGCTTTGGCCGCCACATCATTGGTCGGGACGAGGAGGTTCTGCATCTCCACGACCACCACGCCTTCGAGGCGCCAGAGGTCCAACAAGGCCGAGACCGGGACGCGGTCGAGCACGACCGAATCGAGGCTTTCTGGAAGGTCGAACCACGCGCCACCTTCTTCGCCGACCCAACCGTGTGCGTCCAGAATTGCACGCAGGTTTGCGATGTCCTCGTCACTGGGGTGCCATGCGAAATCGACCACGATGGCCACCGTCCGTCGGCCGTCAGGCCCTTCGATGGCGGTGGAGGAGACGGAAGAGGCGCCGTCGAGCACCCTCTGGAGGCGGTCGTCCATGCCGTTTGCGTCGAGGTCAGGCCCGTACCGATGCCACCAACCGTAGGCTTCCTCGGCCTCACGGTCGGCGCGATCTGGCCATCGTTCTGGAGCGGGACACAATTCGTCACCGCACATCAACGGAGGGACGCCGTCCACCACACTGACATACGATTCGGCGGGAGGAAGCAGGGCTTCACTGCCCGCAGCAGCGGGGCCTGTGACCATCAACACGAGGAGAAAGAGGGCAACACGCGTGCCGCGTGCGGACCTGTCCGCGCTCCCGCTCATCGTCGAACGGTCCGTCTGGACACCTTTGAGCCTATCCCGTTGGCTCTTCATTCGGCGGCCAGTCGAGGTGCTGCGGGTTGGTGGCGCATTGGAGCCTTGGACCGTTTTTTCGTTCCACCACGCCCACCTCGCTGTCGCACACTGGGCAACGAACCACGCTGGCCAGCTGTTCGAACCATGCCAAGCGCGTTTCTGGTTCGTCAGAGGCTTCCATCAAGGAACTCAAAACTCCCCTTGCACGCTTCGGTATCGGCATGCCCCTGGCGGTCCACGGGTCCTCGATTTCGGCGAGGTTCACCATGCTGCTTCGGAGCGCATCACGGCGACCGTGAAGGGTCGACAGGCCGCTCGGACCCCCGTCAACCACGCCTCTCGGCACGGGGCCACCGCGTGCGACCAAGGGCAAGGTGAGGTAGGTGGCCAAAAAGCCCCCCAAATGCGCCATGTGAGCCACGTTGCCTCCTGCTCCCCCTTCCGCGGCCCACCATCGGGCCACTTCGAGTCCAAAGTACAGAAGCGCAATGAGGCTCACCGGCCATGGGCGAATCAAAATCAGCGGGAAGGGGATTTCGTCCCGGGGCCATCCCGCCAGGTACGCGCCCAGCAGTCCGAAGGCCGCACCGCTCGCACCCCATGCAGGCGTCACGCTTTCCCAATTTGCGAGGGTCCACGCCAGTGAGCCTCCAAAGAGGCCGATGGCGTACATGATCGCGTAGCGTTTGGTTCCAAGCCGTTGTTCCAACGGTACGCCGACGAGTGCCAATATGACGACGTTGCCCAGCACGTGCATGAGGTCAAATTGGGCGTGGAGGAAGCCTGCAGTGACGGCCGTGTGCCACCATCGAGGGTCGTTCATTCGTCCTGGAATCAGGACGAGGTCGAACCAGAGCATGAAATCCTGGATCAGGTCCATGCGATACGCAGCCCCGATCACCGCTTGCATCACCGAGCCAAACAGGACCGCCAGAACGATGCCCAACGAGAGCGGTGCCCGTGACCGAATGGCGTAGATCATGGGTACGGCCACGGCAAGCAACCACGCCACGATGAAGACCTGTTCCAACAAGGAGAGCGACGGCCACGCGAACGGAACCGTGGCCATGGGTGCTCGTGCATGCCCTCTGCTTTGACGCTTCGTGGGTCGGCGCCTTCTTGGGTGCGGGTCGGCTCGCCTCGGCATGGGCACGGTGCTCGAAGCGCGGGGACTGGTGGTCCGCCGTGGGCAACACACCGTCCTTCGTGGCACCAACCTCTCCCTCGAAAGAGGAACATGCACGCTTTTGCTCGGTGAGAACGGCACCGGGAAGTCCACCCTCATGGAGACGATTCTCGGTCTGCACCCGCTCGAAGACGGTGCCGTCCAGGTTCAATCAAAGGTGGTCCGTGACGCGGAGGGAAGGCGTGCTCGGCGCCCACATCTCCCTCTCGGCGTGTTGCTGCAAACCGATGGGAGCGTGCGCGACCAGACCGTTCGGCACCACCTCCAGGTGTGCGCCTCGGCCGCAGGCGTGCACGTCCACGACGAAGCGCTGGCCGAGCTCGCCCAGCGTATGGACTTGCGTCACCGTCTGGATGATCGTATGCTCACGCTCTCGGAGGGTCAGCGTCGAAAAGTCTGCGTGCTCGGCGCTTTGCTTCCGGGATTGGCCCATGAACCAGAGTGCCTTCTCGTCCTTGACGAGCCCATGGCCGCGCTCGACGAGCGTGGGCGCTCCACCACCGTTGATTTGGTGGCCGAGGTGATGGCGCGTGGTGCAACGGTGCTCATCGGGACGCACCACCCTGAGCGCTTCCCGCTCGCCGATCAGGCCTACCTGTTGAACGAGGGTCAGCTGCAACCCATCGAACATGATGGCGAGGCATCAGATTCCGTGGAATCTTGGCCCGTGTTGACCGGTAACGCCACGCGTCCCTCCCCTTGGAAGCTTGGCCGAACGTATGCTTGGTCGGGAGGGACGCCACTTTCTGGATCGGTGCTTGGCGTGCTGATGACCCTGGCGCTGGCCACCCTGCTGTTTGAGGCCTCCACCGTGGCCGATTTGCCGTGGACCGCCGTGCTGGGTCTCCTCCTCCTGCCTTCCTTCGTGGCCGGTTCGGTCGGTGATGCGGCCTTGCTGACCTTGAGGCGAGACCGTGCCTTCCAACGCTTGTCAGCCCTCGGTCTTCGGCCGCGCGACCCGCTCACACCGCTTGTGTTGGGGGCTGTTGGCCCCATCACGATGGGGCTCCTGCTCGACGTCTCTGTGGCTCTGGATGTGGCCGTTGCAGGTGCTGGAGTGGGCCTTCTGCTCAGCCAAAGCGTCGCCGCTGCCGACGCGCTCGGGTTGAGGTTGGCCCGCCCTGAAACCCTTCACCTCCGGTTGATGATGCCGCTTCTCGTTCTCCCGTTTGGTCTGCTTTTGGACCTACTCGCATGAACATGATTCAAATCCAACGCGCTCGGAGCGCAAGCATGGGCGAGCAGGCCGGGAAGACCCGCTTCCCCCTCGGCTACGTTGTGGTTGGCCTTGTCCTCATGGTGGTCGCGCTGTGGTTGCCCGCTCTTGTGATTGAACCCCATCAATCGCAACGCACGACATACCTGTTTCTCCCAAGCCTCGGAGTAGCGGCGATGACCCTCGGTGTGCTGTTCAAGGGCGGGGCGCATGCTGGCCGATTGTGCCTGGTCTTGGGTTTCTTTGGCGCAACTGCTGCGCTTGGGTTGGCTTTTCTTTGGGTGCCAAGCGTGCCGAATGACGCCTTCGAATCACCTGAGGCACAACGCCTGTTTTACTGGCATGTGCCGAGCGCATGGATGGCCATGATCGCCTTCGGTGTGCTGTTCGTCGGTTCTGCACTCTGGTTCATCCGAAGGTCAGCCCTTGGCTGGCGTCTGCATGTGGCAGGAAGCGAGGCTGGTCTGGCCACCGGCCTGATGGCCGTGTGGTCCGGTTGCCTCTGGGGTGCCGCAGAGTGGGGTGTGCCTTGGGATTGGACCGACGTTCGATTGAACAGTTTCGCGTTGTTGACCCTCTTGGCGTTGGTGTTGGTGCTCGGTCGACGAGCCCAGCCTGATGGGGTTGAATCGCGCGACACGTTTGCTACCGCGGGCCTGTTTGGTTTCGTGCTGGTTCCGCTCACCTACATCGCCACGCGAATCTGGCAGATTCGCCATCCAGGTCCAGTCATCGCCTCGGGTGATGGAGGCGGTTCGCTGGCACCCGAAATGGGCGCGTTGCTCGGCTTCGCTGCCGTGTCGTTCACCGTGCTGATCGTCGGTCATCTGATGGAAAGCGTTCATTTGACCTCCCTCGAACAACGGCTTGACCGCCTGCAGGGCAAACTCGACGCGGAGGTGATGGATTGAACGGCATGACGGCGCTCGCGCTTGGCTACATTGGGATGTTGACGGCCTTGGGCGTCTGGACGTGGACGGTCATGTCCCGTGCCCGTGACATCGAGCGTCGCTTGGCTTCCACCGAAGCGGCTCTGGGCTTGAACGACGGCAATGTGGACCCGGTGGTCGACGACGAGCGCTAGCCTGAAGGGAGGCGTGCCGACCCCGAGGCATGGCGGTCGACCTTGGCGGGGCATTTTGTCTCGTGTGCGGTGCGGACCCGCCGCTGTTCACCGACGGGATGTGTGAACCCTGTTCGAGGGAGCGCACGACCTTGATGCGAGCGCCAGACAACATCCCTTGGACGCGATGTGCCCGGTGCGGAGCGACCGAGGTTGAGGGCCGTTGGACCTTTGTTGAGGACAGCGTGCTCATGGACGACTTGGTTCAGCGGCATGTGACCTTCCACGAAGATGCAGAAGACATCAAAGTGGGAATGATGGCCCAGCCGATCACCGACAGGCACACGTTGCTTCACGTGCAGGCTGAAGGCGTCATTGACGACCTGTTGTACACGGAAGAGCGTAGGGTTCGGACACGGATGAGCAACGGCGTGTGCCTGACGTGCACCCGTCGCGCAGGGAATTACTTCGAAGCCACCGTTCAACTTCGCTCTAGCGGGAGGCGGTTGGAAGACGAGGAACTCACCACCCTTCGAGCAACCTTGGATCACGTCATCGGGAACATGCCGGAAGATCCGATGTTTTTCATCACCAAAGAAGGTCCAGTCCAAGGCGGCTATGACGTGGTGCTGGGTTCGAAAGGACTCGCACGTTCATGGGGCCGGCACCTGGTGCAACAGCACGGCGGTCAAACCGTTGAAACAAATTCGACGGTGGGTCGCAAAGACGGCATCGACGTGACGCGTCTGACCTTGTTGTACCGCATGCCGGGTTATGCCTTGGGGGACGTCTTGCGATGGCGTGACGCACTCTGGCGTCCGACCTCTTGGGCCAAGGACGGTGTCATCTTGGAGCGGGTCGAACGGCACGAACGCACCGGGGCGTCATGGCGTGATTTGGAGCATGCCGTGGTGCTTTCTCGCCATCGCGACTTGGTCGCTGTGGACGTGTTGTCTGAAGATTCGAGCGCCGCTGAAGTGCTAGATCCGATGACGTGGAAAGTCGAGGAAGTTGCCCTTCCTTGGAATCACGAGCCGGGTTCCCGACTGATTCTGGCCCGGGTTGAGGGCGAGTGGGTGGCCGTGCCGCATATGAGCCATGACCGAGACCTGCTGACGAAGGGTCCTTGAGGTCCAGAGGGGGCAGTCCTTTCATGGTGGATGAACCGCTTTCGCTGTCGGCCCGAATCCATGCCTTGGACACGGAGGGCATGTTCGACCACGTGGGGGGTTTTGTCGACGACCTTGCGGCTGCGTTTGACGCCGTGAATGAACACACCTGCCCATGGCTTGACCACCTCAGGCAACGCTCGTGGGCCGGTCTTCTGTGCCTCGGCATGGGGGGCTCCGCGGCAGGAGGTTCATTCCTGTCCGCGTTGGCAGACCATGAAGGGACCTTACCGGTCATTTCCCATGCCGATGCGGAGCTACCACGCTGGGTCACGTCGGATTGGTTGGTGCTCGCGACCTCGTACTCCGGCAATACGGCAGAAACCCTGATGGCCACGCGTGCAGCGATTGCGGAGGGCCTCAGCGTGGTGGTGTTGGCGACCGGCGGTGAATTGGCGGGATTGGCGGAGACGCACGACCACGTCCACCTGATCGGCGCTCCCGGTGGACAGCCACCTCGGTCTGCTTTCGGTCACATCTTTGGCCGGCAAGTGGCCCTTTTGCGCGCTTTGGGCGCCCTTCCTGCAGGTCAGGACCAACACGAAATGCTCGATCGTCTTCGAACGGCATCGGCCCTCCATGACCCACGTGAAGGTCAGGAAGGCGGCGTCGAGGCTCTGGCCGAGGCCCTTTTGGACCGGACGGTGGCCCTCCTCGGTCCTTCGGAACTTGCGCCTGTCCTGACGCGATTCAAGAATCAAATCAACGAAAACGCCGGACGCTTCGCCCGTGTGGGTGTTGTTCCCGAGATGAACCACAACGAAATCGTGGCTTGGGGAGGCACCGGTGACGTCGCTGACCCGACCGTGGCCGACCAGGCCTTCCTCCTGCTGACCTGGGCCGGCGTTCAGCCCCAAGTGAGGGCGAGAACGACATGGATGGTGCAGCATCTGGATACGGAAGCAGCGTGGCAACTGGCCGGTGAAGGTTCGAGTCTGCTCGAAGCCATGCTCTACCACTGCATCGTCATGGATTGGCTCACGGTGACCCTTGCGTTGCTCGCCGGAAAGGACCCGACCAGCATCGGGCCAATTTCCTCGCTGAAGGCTTTCTTGGCAACCCAGCATTGAACGCTCAATACAGCGGTCCAGCGACCAAGCGAGGGTCGGGGTAGGCCATCAACGCCTCTTCTCGTCCGCCTGGGGCAACCACGCCTGGCATGTTGAATCCGTCCGGCGGGTTCACGGACAATTGCAGATGCACATGTGGGGCCCAACCTCCGTTTTCCTCTGGCGAACCCAAATGGCCCACGATGGCGCCACGCTCCACGGCATCCCCGACCTTCCACCGGGCCAAATCCGCCCTGGACAAATGACCGTGCAGGGCCCACACGCGTTGGGTGGTTCCTGCCCAAGGGTGGGCGGAATCGGGTGAGAGGTTGAGTTCGTGAGCGGTGACCACGGTCGCACCGTAGCCGCCTTCGTCCTCTTCGAATCCAACGGCATGAATACGTCCTGCGGCAAAGGCGTGCACAGGTGTTCCTTGGGGGCCGCCGAGATCAAGTCCAATGTGGACATGACGGGTGCCACCAAACAACGGTGTGTCGTACATCCATGGGCGGGCCTCGTCGTAGCGTCCAACGGTGAATGGGAACGGCGCCTCCCATCCTTCCACGGGCGGCCGCGTCAGGTCCAGCACCCAGTACCCTCCCGGCATGGGCATGACGGGATGGAAGGGCCACGCGTCCATGCCCCCTCGAGACGGCCCAGCGTCATAGGTCTTCGTCGGCAAGGCTCAACCACCCTCCGCCGCGAGGGTTAAGCATGCAGGCCTTGCTCGTGTTGGGCCTGTTGACGCTGCTCCCAGGTCTTGCTTTGGCCATTCGAATGGACCCCGAGGGGGGGCGCTTCCGCCATTGGTGTGCTGCTCCGGCCCTCGGTTTGGTCCTTCATGGGGCCGTGTTTGGCCTCATCGTGTTGTGTGGCCTGTGGTCCTTCGCTGCAGCGTGTGTCGCCGTTCTTGCCCTTCAGGTGTCGGGCGCGTGGGCGTTGCGCCGAAATGGAGAGCCTCCGCTTCCGTCCGAGCGGGACGCGTGGTTCCACGCCCAACGGTCCCACGGCAGGATGTGGGTGGGCGGGGGCATTGCCGCTCTCGCCTTGCTGCCTGTCCTCGCTGCCGACGTGCCACAGGGTGTGGACTGGGTCGGATTTACGGCCCTTGCGCACCACCTGATGGAACGTGGCGCCTTGCTTTCGGCGTCAGGTCACCGCTGGATCTATCCGCCAGGTTTGCCCGCGCTGATCGGCTTTCTTGGTCAGTTGACCGGGGCTTCACTCCCCGGAGTGGGGCTCGCTGTGGGTCAATTCACCTTGGTGGCCCTGATGCTGGGTATGTTGGCGGCCATGGACCGGCACGGCGCGGGAGGTGAAGCCGTGCTTGCCATGGTCCTCGCCGTGGGTGTTTTTTCGAAGGTGTTGGACAGCGGTTGGCCCACGGTGGCCTCGTTGGCGCTCCTCCCTTTGAACCTCGGCAGGCTTCTCGAAGGCGGACACGCTCGGGCTGGGAAGCGATTGGGCGTGCTCATCAGCGCCCTCGCGACGGCTTTGATTCACCCTGCAGGGGCGCTGCTCCTCTTGCTCTTGTTGATCGCCGATGTGGCATGCGCGGGCCTTGCCAAGGGCCCATTGGTCCGAGCGCGTCTGGACGTGGCGGTGCTGGGGGGCATGGTCCTGCTGCTGATCGGCGTGGCCCTCCTCAGCCAAGACGTCCGGCTCGATGCACCCTTTGCCGAGGACGGATGGCAGGGCGGATGGCCCATGTTGGCCTACGGAAGCCCCCTGCTCCTGTTGGCCGCTTGGGCGGGCTGGCGGTTGCGTGGCCATCACGAATCGAGGCTGTTGGTGCTGTGGCTGCTTCTGATTTGGGGGCTAAGTTTGGTGCATCTTCTGCCGGAAGGTCTGCGTGGTCCCGCTGTGAACAACCTCGGGTCTGGCCTCTATGCGATGGGCATGTACGCGTTTCATCTTCCAGCGGCCGCCCTCGTGGCGCTCTGGTGGTCCGATTCCACCGCGCTTCAGGCGGGGGATTTGGCGCCGAATTTCTTTGTCGTAGAAGGTGACCCGTGTCCCCCACGGGCGATGGCCGTCGGTCTGGTGATCCTCGTTGTTTTGGGGAGCGCGTTGGCCACGGCGGGCATGACGCGATTGTGGGAGCATGAGGAAACGTTGGCCATAGGCCCGGGCGACCTTGAGGTGGGAGAGCGCCTTCTGGAACGAGCGGGAAGCGCGCTCGTGTACGCGGAGCAAGCGCCCTGGGGTGAGGCCATGGCCTTCACCGGCCTGAACGTGACCGCAGGCGTTGATCTTGGTGTCCATGACGGGCCCACCGACATCCACCTTCGAGCGACGCAAGCCGTGCTGACGGACAACGTGGCTGTCATGGAAGAACTTGATCTCCAGTGGGCCGTTTCCAGCCCTCTAGGTGCGCTTGGATGGGTGTTGGAACGCTCACCATGGTGGGAACAGGTGGACGAAGTGTCCGGCAGCAGGTCGTGGCAACTGCGGGCTGCGCCTGCGCCTCACTTCCTCGGAGCGACCACGGTGGCCGCCGAATCGTGCGACGCTTCCGACTGCAGCATGCGGCCCGATCCCTGGGCTGGACAGCGCTGGAACGACGTCCACGGGCTCGGCGACATGAGGGCGGTGATCGACGCCCCTGCTTCGGTGACTTTGACGGTGGAGCAATCGGGGGACCTTCCGTCCGTTCCGGTCCTGATGTGCCTGCACGTGGAACGCCTTGGAGCGCTCGAAAGCGGCGAGGTCCGTTTGGGCGACTGGGTTGCGGATTTGGCGGGGGCTGCCGGGCACGACCGCCTTTGTGGGGAAGGTGAGCCTTCGAACGAATTGACGGTCCTCCTCAGCGACGAACGGAACCTTTGGCTTGACCCTGCAGGGGCATCGGGTCGGAGCGATCGTCTCCTCAGCAGCGACGGCCTTCGGTTGCACGCCATCACCTTCCATCATCTGTAGGCCAAAGCATGAACACCACCTCCCTTCAGGGGTCGTCATGCGGGCCTTGCTCGTCTTGCCCACCCTCGACGAGGAGGCCGGTGTGCAAGACGTCCTCCGCGATGCACTGAAGCAACACGAACGCTTCGACGTGCTGGTCGTCGACGGCCGAAGCGAGGACGCCACCGTGGCGATGGTTGAGGCTGCAGGCGTGCACGTGGTGCAACAACACGGTCGAGGCAAGGGTGCAGCCATTCGTACGGCGATCGACATTTTTCTGGCCGGTCCATGGCATGCATTGGCCATGATTGACGCGGATGGCACCTATCCCGTGGAGGCCTTGATCGGCATGATTCCGATGCTCGAGCAGCATGATGTGCTGGTTGGGGACCGCCTCGGAGGGCCGTTGGACTCCGGTTCCATGAGCCGGTTGAATTTTCTTGGAAACCGCTTTCTGAGCGCTGTCGCTTCTGCCGTGCACCGCACGGATGCCGCTGACGTGTGTTCCGGATGTTGGGTCATTGAAAGGAGCGTGGTTGAAGGCCTTCGCTTGAACAGCCTTGGGTTCGAACTTGAGGCGGAACTCTTCGCCTCCCTGGCGGGCATGGGCCATTCGCCGACATGGGTTCGCATCCCCTACCGATCACGCAAGGGTGAGGCGAAGCTTACCTCGATCCTCGATGGCGTTCGAATCCTTCGGAAACTCCTCGTCCGGCGCGTCATGAGGGCGAGGAAGACCCATCTTTGATGCGCCACGGTAAAACCCACGGGAGAGGACGGATGGACGATGCGGGGGGCAGTGGTGCTTGGGGCGTCGGGTTTGGTGGGCCAGCGGCTGCAGCAGCGTCTGGCGAATCACCCGATGTTCGACGTCCGCGCCTTGGGAGGTTCCTCCCGAACCGCTGGAATGCGCCCTCAGGATTTGCAGTGGGGCCTCGAAGGTGAAGCACCTCGTCTCGATCTTCCTGCGGTCTTGGACGTACAGGATCCGAACCTGGTCGAGAAGTTGCACGACTTGGGCATCACCTGGGCCTTCTCAGCGGTCCCCTCAAGCGTCGCCATGGCGTTGGAAACGCGCTTGGTGGACGGCGGCATTCGCGTCTGCTCGAACGCCAGTGCCCATCGCCGACGTGCCGACGTCCCGCTCATTGTGGCGGACGTGAACCCTCAGCACGTGCAAACAAGGTCTCCAAACGAGGTCTTTCACGCCTGTGCCACGAACTGCACCCTGATTCCCCTGTTGATGCCCTACCTCGCGCTTCACCGCGCCTTTGGTGTCGTGTCCTACCACGCGACGAGCGAGCAAGCGCGGTCCGGGGCAGGGTACGCATTGCTTCGGGGAGAGGTGCCGTTGACGCCCGACATCCCCGGAGAGGCGGAGAAAACCATGGCCGAATTGGCATGGATCTCAGGGTCCCTGCACAACGGTCGTGTTGAACCGGATTCCATCGAAGGAAGCATGCGATGTCAACGCGTGGACGTGCCTGAAGGGCACGTCGTCGAAGCGGTGTTTGAGTTGTCCCAGCCCGTTGCCTTGACCGACGTGAACCGGGCCTTGGACGCCTTCGTCACCCACCCTGACGCAGCCGGGTTGCCCTCGGCTCCTCACGCACCGATGATGCGCATCGACGGCTCGGTCGATCGAGGGCTGCATTTGTGGGCTGACGGGCTGGCCTTCCCGACGGATGTCGATCCTGCGCACGACTTACAGGCGGGCATGGCGGTGGTCGTCGGCGAGGTCCGATTGGAGGGGCCGTCGCGTGTCCGTTTGCGGGCGTTGTCTCACAACACCATTCGAGGGGCGGCGGGCGGCGTGGTGCTCCTGGCTGAATTGGCCTCGACTTTGTGGTCCTGAACGTCGGAAGCCCTTCAAACCCCGAGGCCTGTTCACCGCTTGGTGAAGGCATGGGCGTCACAGCGATGATTCCGGACGCGACCATCGGGCAACTCCTTGGCGAGGCCGCTTCGCGTTGGGGCGTCATTTGGGACCCTGCAGCCAGCCGCACCCGCGTCCTGATGATGATGCCGCGCAAGGAACGCAAGTTGTACCAAATGCACGGGGATTTGGTCGAACACGGTCAACCCGTTATTTCCGTGTTTCATCGCCCACGGGCGGAGGCCACGTTGCTCGAAGAGCAAGGCCTCGACCCGCGCTCAGCCTCCTTCCTTTTCGTGGACCTTGCCTCCTCGGACCTCGGGGCTTGGTTGCAGCACCTCGTCACGCGAGAGGGCTGGATGCGCAGCACCGTCGAAGTCCATCCTGTGCCCTTTTCCCTCGGTTTGCCCAATCAGCGCCGGTTTGAGACAGAACGCCTGTTGCTGTTCCGTCATCCTGACCTCCCCTCCATCGAACGGTACCACCTGCCCTTTTCTGTGGCTGCTTTGGCCGGGAAATGCTACGTGAGTTTGCCCGCGAGGCAGGCGGCCGAGCACGCTCGTCAACAAGCCGAGGTGCTCGGTGTGGGGCGCTTGGAGCGCCAGGTTCCCGAAGCTTCGACCGAACCGACCGCGCCACCCGTCGTTCCTGAAGCCGACGTCTCCGCTCCAGACCCTGCGGAGAATGAGGCCGTTCCTGTGACGCCCGACGTGCCCGCAGACCCTGTGCCTCTGCCTGATGTGGGACGTCCTGATCGCCCTGAGACCCTGCTTGAAAACGTCAGTCGACGGGTGGATGAGGCCATGGAAGACATGGTGGCGGCGGAAGCGGAGGTTGTCGCACTGCCCACGGACGAGCCTGCGGCATCCGCGCCTCCACCTCTGCCGGACGCTTCCCCCGAACCTGCCCTCATCGAAACACCCGCTCCGCCGGTTCCTGAGGCACCGCCTCAGCCCGAGATGTCGCCGATTGAGTCTGAATTCCGGTCTGTGATTCAGGAATTGATGGACGCAGGCGTGGAGCCGGGCGACATGATGGACGACCCTCGGTGGGAAGACCTCAACGAACGTGCCGTGGCGGCCAATCTCAACGCATGGGCCTTGTTTGTGGAAATGACCGGGCAGCAAGGTTGAAGCCCGAGAGGCTGGACACCGACGCATGGGCTTCTGCATCAACTGCGGTCAGCAGCATCCCGACAACATCCGCTTTTGCCGCTTTTGTGGCACGCAGCAGCCGGGCGAACAACTCTTGGCTCGCCTTCGTGCGGAAGCCGAGCAAATCCGCATGATCATGCAACAGATTCAGGCTCAGCAGGCCCAACAAGCCCAGCAGGGCTACGGGCAAGGTCAACCGCCTCGCTGGTGAACACCGTGCGCCTCCGGCATCTGGCGATGGCCCTTTCGGCGCTGGAGCCTCATCCCATGCAACGCTCCGATTTGGAGCAGTACGCGACCGAAGGTGATCTTGCCGCACGATGGATGGCAGCCGTCGCCTCATTCGGCGACCTCGAGGGGCAGCACGTGGTGGACGTTGGAGCCGGGAACGGTATCCTTGGATTGGGGGCGCACATGCTGGGGGCCGCTGCCGTCCGGCTCATCGAGGCCGACGCCAACGTCGCGGAGGTCGCAGTGCGCAACGCAGCGCAGGTCGCTGCGGATGCGGAGGTGGTCGTGACGTCTGTGGGGGCGTCCGCCGATCTGGGCCATGTTGACCGTTCTGTTCTGATCAGCAATCCGCCCTGGGGGGTCCAAACCGCCGGTGCGGATCGGCCCGTGCTCGACGCCATGTTCAGCAGCAAGGCGGCCGTAATCCATCTCATGCACCATGCCGAGGCCGGTCATGTGGAAGCCTTGGCCGCAAGCCATGGGTGGGTGTCGGAAGACGTCCTTCGTGCTCCGTTCCGGCTGCCTTTGGTGCACGACCACCAGCGCAGCGGGCGACGCACCACCGAGGTGCTTTGCCGTCGCTTTTCTCGCCCCGCCTCGGAGGAACGCATTGAAAAGGAGCGTCCTTGAGGCCCGCATGCGCCACCTCGGTGACGCACGACGTGATTTCATGACGACGAGCCTCGTCACGCCCGGCACCAAAGTCGGCGACCATCCTGACCAAACCGCTGGAATCGGCACTGCCGTACACGGGAATGACCTGATTGCAACCGTGTTGGGGCACGTCCACTCAGCAGACGGAGCCGTTCATGTCGAAGCCCTCAACCACGTGCTCGACATCAAGGTCGGTGACGTGGTCATCGGCATCGTGGACAAGGTCAACGAGAAAAACGCCGAATTGGTCATCCTCAACGTCGAAGGCAAGGACCTTCCTCCCGTCGCGGAGCAGTTGCGCGCTCAACTCCGCGTGACCGACATCGTGGACCGTTACCTGCACCAAGTCAGCGACGGCCTTCGCCGCCGGGACGTCTGCCGCGCGGTCGTCACCGCGGCCAGTCCCGTGATCCGTGTGGACATGCGCCAAGACCCCGGTTCCGGTGTCCTCCACGCGCTCTGCCACCACTGCGGCTCGACCATGCTCCCTGAGCAGAGCGGCGATTGGAACATGCTCTGCCCCACCTGCGGTGAGCGCACCTTCCGTGCGCTCGCTGACAACTACGGGACGAGCGAAGGCGGTCATGCCGCCCTCAACGGTTCTGGAAAGCGGTGGACGGGCGCCACGGAAGCCCACTTTTCGAAGGGACCTGCCGCCCGAGCGAGTTTCCTGGCCGAAGACGTTCGCGAAGACGGCCGCCCTCGTGTCTATGCTCGATTCGATACCGGCGGTGGCGGTGGCGGCCAGCGTCGACCACGCCACGCTCCCGGATGCCGCCTCTTCATTGGCGGGCTTGACCGTGGTGTGGACACCGACAAACTCCGCGAACTCTTCTCCGCGCACGGTGAGATGAGCGATTGCGTCGTCATGACCGACGACTCAGGGACCTCGCGCGGCTTTGGCTTCGTCACTTACGGAGACAAGGCACACGCCGATGCGGCGATTGCCGGCTTGGACGGGAAGCGCATCAACGGGCGCCGCATTGGTGTCCGCGATGCCGATCAAAAGCGTGAGCGTGGCGAGCGCAAGCCGCAGCACAAGGGAACGAAACTGTACGTGGGCAACCTCTCTTTCAACACCGACGTGGACGCACTCAAGTCCTTGGTCGCTGAACACGCCAACGTCGTCGGTGCTGACCTGGTCATGGACAACGGCCGTTCCAAGGGCTTCGGATTCGTTTTCATTGCCGAGGATGCCGACGCCGCAAAGGTCGTAGAGGCCATCAACGGCACGGAAGTCGACGGTCGCACGATTCGTGCAGACATCGCCAAGCAGGGCGGTGGGAAGCGCGGCGGCGGCGGTGGTGGCGGTGGCGGTCAGCGTTCCTCCCGTGAGGAGCGCGCCAAGCGCGAAGAAGCCGAAGGCGGTGGCGGACGTCGTCGTCGTCGCGGACCGAAGCGTTCGTGATCACCACCGCTCAGGCCTGCGGATTTCATCCGCAACGAATCCTGTTCACATTGAACCGTTGAGGGAAGGCCAGTCGCAAGGGTACCCATGCAACCATGGGGGATACAAAGGGGCCCCCACTGTATTTCGCGATGTATCTTGGATTCAATCATGTAGGGAGAACTCATATTATTCCGAACGATTAGGAAGAACTGTGAACAAGGAAAGGTCTTGGAGAAAGTGGATTCCAGTCGGTGTATCGATTTTTATCGTCACCATCATCATGATTTCGATCGTGAGGTTTGGAGAATTCGCATTTCCATTCTTCGATGAAGATAGAACAGGTGATGATGATGGGCCAACCAATTACAACGATGGCGAATGGTTCACAGTCGAAAATGTGACTTCAAACAGTTTCGACATCATCGTCCACGATACACCGCAAGGCGTCACATCGTTGAGCTGTATGCCGACAGAACACATCTACAACCGCCTGAATCCACAGATGTTGATGACGAGAGGATTGTACAAGCCATTGCCGACAGAAATCGACCTTGAGACCTTTGATCCGGAAAACTATGACGAGGGCAGTCTTCCTCACAATGCCAGAGGCAGAACGATCATCACAGGGTATCAAGATGTGATATTTTCCCAGGCATACGTTCTCCATGATTCAATGGTAAGTTGCGCTCTAATTGGTCATGATCCTGAACCAGTTGTGGTTGAGAGTCCTGCAGAGGTAGTCCAAAGGACCATTATCGAGATTCCAAAGGTCGATGGCGAGCATCAGCCTATTGTGAATGTGACGATGACGAAGGATTGGGATGGCTTGACCTTACATTTTGAGGGGTCTGAATCCATGACTTGGTGGCGGTCATCCAAAATCTATCTCGGAGAATCTGATTACTCCACATCTGAAACCACGGTTGATGAATTCTCTGAGCACCATGAATCAGTTTCCAATTCTCAGTACATCGGCGGCATCAAGGAAGGCCAATGGATTATTGGAATATGGGGTGGTGCAGGGGATGGTTATGTCGAACACGTCACTTGGTATCTGTTTGAGTACACCGGCAGGGACTGCGAGTGGCCTGATCGATGTGAAACACCAGTCGAGATGACGCCCTACGCAACTCTGCCTTGGCCGCTATGATTCTATTTTCGGTGCCATGGCCGACTGCCCCATTCTTTCGGATGAGTGCCCTGCAATGCCGTCTTGTGAAATGGGTTGTTGAAACCCCCCTGTTGCATCCATCAACATATCGTAATCGGATGTGTTGAATGGGTCAATCCGAGTACCCATCCAACAGGTTTGACCCTGTTTATTGGGCTTTGCGTGGGTCGGTTTGCTCGCTACCCTTTGATTCGACGATTTGGGTCATTGCAGTCCGTTCTCTCAACCATGGTTTGCTCACCACGTGTGGGGAAAGGGACATGGACGGTCCGCCATGCCAGTGATGCATGGGCGACGTGCGCATCGAAGCCGACACCATGGGCGAACTCGAGGTTCCGGCGGACCGGAACTACGGTTGCCAGACCGCCCGCTCACTGATCA
>MDSV01097909.1_pt1 | contig 60445 bp, 30 predicted proteins | sample 810851 | NCBI WGS metagenome assembly MDSV01 (sample SAMN05326640, study PRJNA326480) | marine metagenome | isolation source: seawater | place: Atlantic Ocean: North East | collected 2012
TCACATTCCGTTCTGTTTTCTTTTAATGATCCGATTTTTACCACACCATTTCCCCATTCCTGTTGTACTTCTAACACTTGTTCTTTTGTTATCATTTTAAATAAAATTTAATTTACCGTATTTATTAAAAAATTATTATTCAAATTTATAAAAAATACTATTTGGTATAGTGAGTTTTTAAATCAGAAAAAATACTTCAAACCGTAGTTTAGAGTTTAGGGTTTTGATTTGCAGTACTTGATGTTGTAAAGATGAAATAAAGCAAGTAATGAAGCAGAAAAGTAAGTTATAAATTCTGGAATTCGAAATGTCTCAGTTTTTTCATTCATAATTATTAAAAAAAGTATAAGCCAGCTAAACCAAAATAAATATTTCATTGTTTTTAGTCTAGTGATTTTAGCTGAGAAATAAACCATAAAAAAAGAAGTGAGAACAAATACATAATCTAGGTTACTCCACAAATTATAATACATTGATGATTCTTTATTCAAAGTTAAAAATGAGATAAAGATTAGTGGCCCCGAGATACAATGAATTACACAGAGCGAACAAGTCAATATCCCAAAAAAATCTGAGTTGTTTGATAAATATTTTATACTTTTCAAATGAAATAAATTATTAGGCAAATCTAATAAAGATACTTTGTTATTGCAACAAAGTTGCAGTAATGTTAATGAGTATAACTGGAAAACCAAATCAACATAAATTTTGTTAAACGAATTTAAGTTTGACAAAACAGCAATTACAGCAGTTTAACTTATACTGAAATTGAATTCAAAATTAGTTTTATATTTTATTGAAAAATGGGGTTTTTAAACACAATATTATTATTTCTAAAAAATTTACTTTTTGTTTATTTAAATCTATGTGTCGTTTTCATTTCAATTGCACAAGAAATTGATGAAATTGAAAATATAATTGAAAAGCTTTCAATTGAAGAAAAAATAGCTTTATGCCATGCACAATCAAAATTTAGTTCTTCAGGTGTCCCAAGGTTAGGAATTCCTGAACTATGGATGTCGGATGGCCCTCATGGAATTCGGGCAGAAATGAATTGGGACGACTGGAACTACGCAAATTGGACCAATGATTATGTCACCGCATTCCCTGCATTAACGTGCCTGGCAGCCACATTCAATCCAGATTTGTCTCTTGAGTATGGTACAAGCTTAGGGGAAGAGGCTAGATACAGAAATAAAGATGTCTTGTTAGGTCCTGGAGTAAATATATATCGCACACCTCTGAATGGAAGAAATTTTGAATACATGGGCGAAGATCCATATTTAAGTTCTAAAATGGTTGTGCCTTATATCAAAGGAGTTCAGCAAAATGGGGTTGCTGCTTGTGTAAAACATTTTGCACTAAACAATCAGGAGAAATGGCGCAATCATATAAATGTACAAGTAAGCGATAGGGCGCTTCATGAAATATACCTACCTGCTTTTAAGGCAGCTGTAATTGAAGGAAAAGCATGGGCTATAATGGGTGCTTACAACAAGTTTAGAGGGCAGCATTGCTGTCATAACAAGATTTTACTTAAAAATATTCTAAAAGATTTATGGCGTTTTGATGGAGTAGTTGTTTCTGATTGGGGAGGAACACATAGCACAATCGAATCCATTTACAATGGCTTAGATATTGAAATGGGGACACCTTCAGATAAAAATATATCTCATCGGTACCCTTATCAAAATAATTTTCTTGGTAAACCCTTTTTAGAAAAAATAATAAGTGGAAAGGTTGATGAGACTGTATTAAATGATAAAGTTAGAAGAATATTAAGACTAATGTTTCGAACCTCACTTAATAAAACAAGACCTTTTGGGAGTATTAATAATTCAAAGCATTATAAAACAGCATACAATATTGCGTCTGAGGGAATAGTATTATTGAAAAATTCAGAATCTTTATTACCTCTAAATAAATTCAAGAAAATTAAAATTGCTGTTATTGGAGAAAATGCAAAAAAAGCTATGAGTGTTGGGGGTGGTTCGTCAGAATTAAAAACTGATAAGGAAATTTCACCATTTTCTGGTATTAAAAAAGAGTTTAATAATGCCAATGTAGTATATGCTAGGGGATATAGCTCTAATAATGATAATTCCCATGAATTGATAAATAAGGCAGTTTCTGTTGCTAGAGATGCAGACGTAGTGTTATTTGTTGGCGGCTTAAATAAAAATGCGTTTCAAGACTCTGAAGCCCAGGACAGGAAACAATTTGAACTGCCATATGGACAAATAAAATTACTTAAAGAAATATCAAAATACAATAAAAACATAGCTGTCATATTAATTAGTGGTAATGCGGTAAAAACAGATTGGAAATCTGATGTAAAAGCAATATTTCAAGCTTGGTATTTGGGGAGTGAGGCTGGAAATGTAATAGGAGATGTTTTAAGCGGAGAAATTAATCCCTCGGGTAAATTGCCATTTTCATTTCCAGAACACTTAAAAGATAATGGGGCGCACCACTATGGCGAAAAATCATATCCTGGAATAGACGGTTCTCAATTTTACAAGGAAGATATTTTGGTTGGTTACAGATGGCATGACACAAAAAATATTAAACCAAGTTATGGATTTGGTCATGGGTTATCATATACGACTTTTGAATTATTAGATTTTCAGATTGACAAAAAAAAATATGATCCTAAAGAAACTATTAAAGTTAGTTGTAAGGTTAAAAATATTGGGGATGTTGATGGAAAAGAAGTAGTACAGGTATATATTGGGAAAAAAAACTCAAAAATTAAAAGAGCAAAAAAAGAATTAAAAGGATTTAAAAAAGTTTTTGTTTCAAGTGATAATTCAATTGAGGTGAATATTAATATTGACATTAAAGAGCTTGCTTATTATGATGAAAAAAGTGCTTCGTGGAAAATTGAAAAAGGGAATTATATTATTTATGTTGGGAATAGTTCAAGAAATATTTCTGGGGAAATTGAAATTACAATTGTTTAATTCACAGTAAAACTTAATCGACTTATATTAGCTCCTAATTCTAAACTTCTAGGCCCTGGAGATGAGTTTCCTATACTAATTTCAAATAAACCAGCATCAAAAACCGAGTTACCATCGTTATTAACAAATTGTAATATTTTTTTATCAATCTTAAACTTTACTGTTTTTGTTTCTCCAGCATTGAGTTTAATTCTTTTTACGCCTTTCAAGGTTGAATTAGGAACCCTAAAAACTGCATCCAGATCTCTAACATATAATTGCACAACTTCCTCAGTTTTATAGTCACTCATATTAGTAAGAGTTATTTGAGCAATGTTTTCTTTATCATCTGTAAAAATTGGGCTTGACATGGAAATTTCAGAATATTTAATCTTGGAATAACTAAGACCATATCCAAAAGGATACAAAGGCTTATCATCCATAAATTTATACGTCCTTTTGTTCATGCTATAATCATAGTAATCAGGTAATTGATTGATAGATTTTGGTAATGTTATTGGTAGTTTTCCGGTTGGATTGATGTCACCAAAAAGAATATCTGCAATAGCTCTGCCCCCCTGTTCTCCCGGGTACCAGCAATAAATAATTGCATCTACTAATTCTTCAACATCACTTAAATCAATTGCAGAGCCTGATGAAACCACAAGAATTAGTGGTTTATTAGTCGTCTTTTTTCTTAGCTCTTTTATATATTTTATTTGATTTTTTGGCAATGAAATTTCAACTCGATCCCCATTTGCTGAAGATAAAATTGCATCTCCTTCCTCACCTTCAATAAGTGCAGATATACCCATAAATGCAATTGTGACATCACTTGATGAAGCAAGATGCATCATAGAAAATGATGGGTTTGGTTTTGGATTATTTAGTTCAACACCTAACCTATATTTTACAGCAACCCCATAATCAACTTTTGAAACAATACCTTCTAATGGAGTAATAATTTCAGGGCTCAGTCCATTATAATTTCCAATGGCCATGTCTATATTTGCTGCATTTGGGCCTGTTACGAAAATTGTATTTAGTTTTTTACTGAGCGGCAAAACGCTATTAGCATTCTTTAAAAGTACAATAGATTTAGATGCAGCCATATAAGCTAATTCTTTATTTTCTTGGGAATTAATATGTTCAGAACCCAGATGATCGTATGGGCCAGAACCTTTTTTTTCAAACATGCCTAGTTTATAGCGAGTGACTAGAAGGCGTTTCAATGACTTATCAACATCTTTTTCGTTTAATAAACCCTTTTTTACTGCACTTGGTATTTTCCTGTATAGGTTACCACAGTTTAAATCAACTCCACCCTTAATTGCGTAAGCTACGCTCTCCTCATCACTCAAAGTGAATTTATGATTTGATTTGATATCATTAATCGCACCACAATCAGAAACTACATGACCCTTAAAGCCCCAATCTTTTCTTAGAATACCTGAAAGCAAATCATTACTTCCACAACAGGGCTCATCATTAAGTCTGTTATATGCACACATTACAATTTCAACATTTGAATCAACAAGTGTTTTAAATGCTGGCAAATAAGTTTCATATAAATCTTGCTTACTAACAACAGCATTAAAATGATGTCTGTCGGCTTCTGGACCTGAATGAACAGCAAAATGTTTTGCACATGCAGCGACTTTTAAATAATTTGGATCACCGCCTTGTAAGCCCCTAACAAAAGCACTTCCTATTAATCCGCTTAAAAAGGGATCTTCACCATAAGTTTCCTGTCCTCTACCCCATCTTGGATCTCTAAATATATTAACGTTTGGCGACCAAAATGTTAAGCCAGAATATTGACCTTTCATTCCCCTTTTTTGGGAAATATTATACATTGCTCTGGCCTCATCTGAAATTGCAGTTGCTATATTTTCAATAAGATCAGTATCAAATGTTGCAGCTAGGGCTATAGCTTGAGGAAAAACGGTTGCCTTTCCTGCTCTAGCCACTCCATGTAAAGATTCATTCCACCAATTATATTCATCAAGACCATAATCATATAAAGCAATTGAGGAGTTTAACATTTGAGAGGCTTTTTCCTCCAATGTCATTTTTGAAATTATTTTTTCAGCACGTTCCTCAAAAGATAATTTATTTGAATTAATATTATACTGACTATTTAAATAGCCAAATGAAAAAAATAAAAAAGCTAAAATTTTAAATCTTTCCATTAATTCGGTTTTTAAGTAGTTTTATTTCTTTCTGTTGTTCTTTAATTGCATTGATTAGTACTGGAATTAAACCTAGGTAGTTCACAGATAATGTTCCATCAGTATCATCAGACTTTTTAACAAGCTCTGGAAGCACCTTAGCTACGTCCTGAGCTATTAGACCAATTTTATTTTCTCTCTCATTAGACTTCATTGTATAGCTCTTACCGTCTATCTGCAGAAGCTTAGCTAACGTGCTTCCTAACGAAATTATATTTGATTTTAATCTAGTATCTGAGATTAAAGCAAGATCACCAGCTAATGTTACAGATCCATCATATTTAACCATAAATGCATTGGATGAATTTGATCCGGCTAAACCATTAGATGAATTTAAATCACCATTTCCAATAACAAAAGCTATACCAGCTGTGGCACCTGTATAATTGCCATCAATATTAAAGTAGCCATCATAGTTTTCTGGATCAATTGTAGTATCCCCTAAGCCTGATAAATTATTAACACCTATTGCTAACATTCCAAAGTTATCAGAAACAGTTGATAATCCAAGTGCTGTAGAAGCTTGGTTCAAAGCACTAGTGTTTTTATTCGCAGTAAATGAGCTTCTTCCAGAAGCAGTTGTGTTTGAACCGATAGCTGTAGCACTACCGCCAGTTCCTTTGTTTGAGTTTATATCACCTGCTGTATTTTGATAACCAGCTGTAAAGTTTGTAGTTCCCCAAGAAATATTTTCTTGTCCAAGAGCTACTGATCCACCTCCAGCAGCATGGCTTTGAAATCCAATTGCAACAGCGCTTGCGCCCTCAGCATAGTTATTTTTTCCAATTGCAATTGAAGAATCTCCCGTAGCGTAATTGTAATTACCCATAGCTACACTAGCTGTTCCAGATGCTGTATTTCTATAGCCAGATGCAAAAGAAACAGGACCAGTTGCACGTGATGCTCTTCCAAATACAGCTTGACCACCATTATTCTCGTCCCTTCCAAAATTACCTTTATCAGCTACATTTGTACCTGCTATATTATGAAAGCCCATAGCAACGGATCCAGTACCTGAAGATCTATTATATGCATTGGCACTAAAAGAACCCCATCCCAATGCGCCCATACCACCATGCTCTTGAGTTAAAACATCTTGGCCTTGATATAAGGGGTGAGTATTGTCTCTAAAATTTCCAAAATCAACAGAGGCTTGCGTAGCAGATTTTTCAGAAACGGTCAAATCAACAGACCACTCTCCAAGATTACCAAAGCGGTAATTATTCTCTCCAGTACTATCGTTACCATTACCATTTCTAGCAGCACCTCCAACAGATGATCGGTAAATCATCCCGTTAAATGGATCTGCATTTCCGTTTTCTACAAATACTATTGCTGGTTTTTTGTCTTGGTCAGCAGAAACATTACCACCAGTATCTCCACTACCGCCTGTAATTGAAAAGTAACTGAAACAAACCATTTCAAGGCCAACAGAGTTTGTTATGTTATTTTCTACTCCAGAATATTTTCCATTAAATGAAATTTTTGGATTCGCACCTGGATTTGCGCTAAGACCTAAAACCAATGATTTATTTTCAATATTAAAAGAAGTAATTGTAACTCCATTTGCGTCAGTTAAAACAAAATCGCTCTGAATTTTACTGAGTAAATTATTAGTATTATTAGTATTTGAAAACAAATTTTGATTAGTCTCGATTTTTAATGTTTGAGTATCTGTTAAACTTGCCGAAACTATGTGTGGGGGGTCAATCTCCTCTTCATAATTATTTCCGTAAATATGTGACATTACAGGCTTGAAAATTCTTTGTCCAAAGCTCTCGTATCCTGAAGAAAATGGAAAATGACAATTATCAGAGTGCACTGTAATACCAGAAGTACCCATGATGTAAATATTTTCATACTCATCTGCTAACTGCCTTTGGGCTTCTTTAATTTTTAGTCTTCCACTTAGAACTGTTCCACAATCACAATCCCTCGTTTGAAAAATATAAATTTTTTCAATGTTTTTGTAATCTGTCAACCAGGAGTTTTTTAAACTATTAAAAGATATTTTATATGCATTTGTGTTAAGGCCATTTTGAAATGAATCGGCCTCCCCTTGAGACCATAAAACAGCACGAACAGCATCTTTTAATCCCATTTCATTTAATCTATAATAAAGCCTACCGTAATTTGAGTTTGTTGAAGATTTATAATCAGAGGGAGCCTGAAAAAAAGATAAAGGCTTGCCGCCATCAGCACCATTAATAATCGCAATAGGAATTTCTAATTGATCTACCATTTTTTTTGCTAAAACAAGACCCCATTGTCCGGTGTTTCCTTTTGAGTCCTCATTCCCATCTCCTTGACCATAGTGCCACTGAACATCTGATAACAATCCGGATGAAGTCCTATGACCACCTGAAAAAACTCTTATATAGTCGCTTAAATACGAATTTGATGATCCACTATATGCAAGTGCAGTTGCATTTGACTGACCTTGAATTACAAAAATATCCCCGGCCACAATATCGTTTACATCCCCAATTTGTTGTTGAGATCCGTTTTTATTTGTAAATATTTTAACTGAATATTTTGAGAGCTCTGAATTGATATTCATTTGAAAGTTAAATGGAGCTACACCATTTTGGTAATTTAATAAGTTATCAAAAGAGTTAATTAGATTATTATTCTTGTATAGCTTAACCGTCATAGAATCGAAACTTTCATAAGTCTCATTGCTAGCTACTACCCATTTCCAACCTCCATTTGGCTCAGTGTAATTTGAATCATCTAAATCTTGATATAAACCAATCCATCCTCTAAAATAATCAAATGATGCAACCACTGAATTTTCATTCGCAGTTTGATGTGAGGATAAATAAGCACCAACATTTTCAGCTGCCAATTTGGCTTGATCCCAACTTAAATTCAAAGGGTTTTTAAAGTATGAGTGCCCATTGTATTGACCTAAATAAATGAAATCACCAAGAGATGTGATCAGGCCATCATATTCAACATATGAGGATTGTAATTTTCCACTATCAGCGTCGTTCCAATTTCCAGAAGAGTTAATAATTTCTGCTACATTTTCAGGAGCAGGTGTATTGTTAGGTTCATTATTACCCCAATTTTGATATACTAAATCGTCATTTCCAATTGTTCTAGCCTCACCTTCAATACTTATCGTTCCAAGATTTGTTGTTAGATCTCTAGGAACTAACTGCTTATCGTGAGGTATTTTATCAAAATATATTTGTGATGCTAAGTAATGACAACTAAAGAAAATAAATACGTAGATAATTTTTTTCATATTCATTAAAAATACCCCACTTTATTAGAGTGGGGTATTAATTTGATTTATTTAAAAAAAAACTTAATCTAATTATTTAACAAAGATTTTAACTCATCAATTTGAGTTTGTTGTTCTTTAATTGCATTAATAAGTACTGGAATTAGTCCTTGATAGTTGACTGACATTGTTCCATTTTTATCATCACCTTCTTTTACAAGTTCTGGAAATACTTCAATGATTTCTTGAGCGAGTAGTCCAATTTTATTTTCTTTTTCATTGGATTTCATAGTATAACTCTTACCATCAATTTGCATAAGTTTTGCAAGTGTACTTCCAAGAGAAATAATGTTTGATTTTAATCTAGCATCTGAGTTTACTGTCAAGTCACCTGCTAAAGTTGCAGAACCATCATATTTTACCATAAAAGCATTAGATGGATTGGCTCCAGCTCTACCATTTGAAGAATCAATATCACCATTTCCAATCACAAATGCTACCCCAATTGGAGCGCCTGTAAAATTACCATCTACCTTGTAATAATTTGCAGAAGTGTCTCCTAAACCTGCGGCGTTATTAACACCAATTGCCAACATACCTACGTTGTCAGCTGTTGTTCCAAGACCCATAGAAGTTGCAGCTTGTTGAGTAGCTGAAGTAGCTCTATTCAGTGCCATAGAAGCATCAGCTGAAGCAGTGTTATATTTACCCATTGCTACGGCGCTTCCTCCACTACCAACTGCTGCAGTTGTATCTCCAGCAGTGTTTTGATATCCAGCTGTGAAGTTTGTAGTTCCCCAAGAAATATTTTCTTGTCCAAGTGCAGTTGATCCACCTCCAGCAGCATGGCTTTGAAATCCAATTGCAACTGAGCTTGCGCCCTGAGCATAGCTATTTTTTCCAATTGCAACTGAAGAATCTCCTGTAGCGTAATTATAATTACCCATAGCTACACTAGTTTGTGCAGCTGCAGTATTTCTGTAGCCAGATGCAAATGAAACAGGGCCAAGTGCACGTGATGCTCTTCCAAATACAGCTTGACCACCATTATTCTCGTCCTTTCCGAAATTACCATTGCCTTCAGGATTCCCTGCTATGTTATTATAGCCCATAGCTACAGAACCAGTTCCAGTTGCTCTATTGTAAACATTAGCTGCAAAAGACCCCCATCCAAGAGCACCATGCCCACCATGATTCTGAGTCAAGACGTCTTGACCCTGATATAAGGGGTGAGTATTATCTTTAAATTGTCCAAAATCATTAGCGGCTTGTTCACCTGTTTTTTCTGAAACAACCATGTCAACTGACCATTCCCCAAGGTTGCCAAATTGAGCATTGTCATTGCCATTGCCATTTCTAGCAGCACCACTGAGAGTAGATCGGTAAATCTGTCCATTAAATGGATCTCCATTACCATTTTCTGTGAAAACAAAAGCTGGTTTTTTGTCTTGGTCAGCAGGCTGTCCGTATACATTTGAAAATGATAGTGCAAATATGGATAATAAAATAAAAGTAAAATTTTTCATAATTGTTGTTGTTTTTAATTTTTAATAATTTTAAATGAATGAATCTCATTTTGTTCATCCGTTAGTTTTAATATGTATGTACCCGATCTGAAAGAATTCATATCAATGGTTTTTTTATTAGTAGATAAAACCCTTTTACCAACCACATCAAATAGCTGGGCACTGAAGTCATTATCATATTGAATGAAAATTTGATTTGCAGTAGGGTTAGGATAAATTAAAATTCCATCCACTAAGTTGACGTTTTCAATTGTTAATGTTTTACCTGCTTGACTTGCAGTAATTGAATTAAACGATAGTGGACTGTTAAAATTGACAGTAACAGTGTTATTACTGGGATCAGCTACACCATAGTATGGAGTCCAAGAATCATCATTATTTTTGACTTCCAAAACTAAAACACTTTCAATAAGGTTGTTAAGTTCATCATCATTATAATTGAAAGTTATAGATCCAACAAAGTTTGAAATTAAACTAGTTGAGGAATAAACACGACTCACAGAACTGTCATCATATTCTGAAACAATAGGAGCTGATGATCTAGTTAAGTCTGTTTCTGAAATAACGAGATCAGAGCTTGGAGACAGTTCTAGTCCAGCAAGGTTAATATTAGCTTCAGATTTAACTGTAATAGAGCCACTAGAGCCAACAGTAAGTACTGAAATGTTTTCCTGAGCAAAAATTGCACAAGGGATTAAAAAAAGTATAGTAAAAAATCTATTCATATTTGATCTTTAAAAGTTAGCCTATTTGTTTGCTTTGTATATGTAATGTATAGGTCATTTGAGTAAATATATAAAAAAAAAGCAAAATATTGAATAAAGCCGAAATAAATAGCTAGTTTTATTGAATATAAACAAATCATTTTATTTAAGCTTTTTCGTTTGAAATGTAGATTTAATTATCTCTTAATACTTATTGGACTCCATTGTTTTTCTCAAAAATTGATGGTTAATGGAATTGTTTTAGACAATGAAAATGTACCAGTTGTTGGGGCTAACATCATTGAAAAGAATAGTACAACCAACGGAACAATTAGTGATTTTGATGGAAAATTTTCCATATACATTAATATTGGATCAAGACTAGAGGTTAGCTATGTTGGTTTTAAAACTGAATTAATTACAATCAAAAATGATAGATTTTTGGAGATTAAACTAGTTGAAAATTTAAACACGCTTGATGAGGTTACAATTGTAGCCTATGGACAACAAAAAAAGTCTAGTGTTATTGCCGCGGTAACTTCAATCAATCCTGAAGAACTTAGAGTTCCCACAAGTAATCTAACAACTTCACTTGCTGGAAGAATTGCAGGAGTAATTGCCTATCAAAGAAGTGGTGAGCCAGGAAGAGATAACGCTGAATTTTTTATAAGAGGAGTAAGTACGTTTGGCTATGCTAGATCACCTCTTATTCTTATTGACGGTATTGAAACAACATCCACAGACCTTGCTAGATTACAACCTGACGATATTGCTAGTTTTTCAATAATGAAAGATGCTACAGCAACATCATTATATGGTGCTCGCGGAGCAAATGGAGTTATTTTGGTAACAACCAAAGTAGGTATTGAGGGGGTAGTCAAAATAAATGTTAGGTATGAAAAATCATACTCTGCGCCAACAAAATCATTGCAAATAGCCGACCCCATTACTTACATGAGGTTACATAACGAGGCATTGACAACAAGGAACCCTTTGAGCGGGAGAATCTATTCACAGGAAAAAATACTAATCTCGCAAGACCCAAATAGAAACTTAATGGCATATCCAACAGTAAATTGGTTTGATGAGCTATTGGATGATTACACTTTAAATAGTCGCTTTAATTTTAATCTTAGTGGTGGTGGTAAAATCGCTAGATACTATTTGGCAAGCACAATTAATACTGATAATGGAAATTTAAAAGTTGATCCGAGAAATAATTTTAATAATAATATCAAATTTAATAGAGTTTCACTTCGATCAAATATAGATGTTAATCTTACTGAAACTACAAAGGTAGCTTTGAAGTTTAATGGAAACTTTGATGATTATATTGGACCTTTGGATGGGGGGACTCAAGTATATGAAAAGGCAATGAAAGCTAATCCTGTATTATACCCTAAGATATATGAGCCTGATAGTCAATTTCAAAACTCAACTCATGCACTTTACGGAAATTTTGGACAATTTGGAGACTACCTAAATCCTTATGCTGACCTCATGAGGGGATATAAAGATGAGAGTTACAATAATTTTTTGGCAACAGTTGAAATAAAACAAGATTTAAGCTTTATGGCTGATGGCTTAAAATTAAGATTTCTAGGGAATACATCAAGGTATTCTTTTTACAACCTTGAGAGAAAATACAATCCATTTTATTATTCACTTGGCAATTATGACTTTCAAAGTGATTCCTACACACTGGTTGCATTAAACCCAAACCAAGGAACAGAGTACCTTGAATATAGTGAGGGTAATAAAATCATTAATAATTCTACATATTTTGAGGGAGCAATAAACTACAACAAGACTTTTAATAAAAAGCATGAGGTTAGCGGAATGATCATTGGTATTATGAGAGAACTTAAAAATGCCAATGCTGGTAATTTACAAAGCTCTCTTCCATTTAGAAACCTTGGGGTTTCTGGCAGATTTACATATGCTTATGATGAGAAATATTTTACAGAACTTAATTTTGGTTATAATGGTTCGGAAAGATTTGCAAAATCAGAGAGGTTTGGATTTTTCCCCTCTTTTGGTTTAGGCTGGTTTGTGTCAAACGAACAGTTTATGAAAAAATATGAAAGAGTTATATCTAAATTAAAATTAAAAGCCACTTATGGAATAGTTGGTAATGATCAGATAGGAAGCTCAAGTGATAGATTTTTTTATATTTCGCAGGTTAATTTAAATGACGGTTCACTAGGGGCGCCATTTGGAATTGAATTTGGAAATTACACCAATGGAGTTAGTATTAATAGATATGCTAATGATCAAATTACTTGGGAAAAAGCCAAGATGTTAAACTTAGGTGTCGAATTGAATTTATTTAACAACATTGAAATTCAAGCAGATTATTTTACTGAAAAAAGATCAAATATTCTTATGGACAGAGCTCAAATTCCTTCAACGATGGGTCTTCAAGCTCCTGTAAGAGCAAATGTCGGAGAAGCATCTTCAAGTGGCTATGAATTTACATTAGACTATAAAAATAATATCGGAAAAGATTTATTCTTGGGGTTGAGAGCTAACTTCTCTTATGCAGATAGCAAATATGAAGTTTATGAGGAATTGGATTATGTTACAGCTGGATTGCCTTGGCGTTCTAGAATTGGACTAAATCTATCACAACCCTATGGTTACATTGCAGAAAGACTGTTTATTGACGAAGCTGATATTTCAAATTCCCCCTTGCAAACTTTTGGAGATTATATGCCTGGTGATATAAAGTACAAAGACATTAATAACGACGGAATAATAGATATCAATGATGAAGTTCCTATTGGTTATCCCACAACTCCTAAAATTATATATGGCTTCGGGATGTCTGCTTCATATAAGAAAGTTGATTTTTCTTTTTTCTTTCAAGGCTCAGCTCAATCTTCATTTTTTATAGATGCATATAATTCCTCACCTTTTATTGATACATATGGTGGAGCTATTGGTAACAATGCGCTTTTAAAAGCTTGGGCAAATAACCATTGGTCTGAAAATGATAGAAATCTATATGCAGCCTGGCCAAGACTATCAGATCAACTAATTGATAATAATAACAGAAACAGCACATGGTGGCTAAGAGATGGGACTTTTTTAAGATTAAAATCTGTTGAAATAGGTTACTCAGTCAATAATAATTTTACATCAAAACTCAAACTTAGTAATGCACGATTATATTTTACAGGTACTAATTTATTAACATTCAGTAAATTTAAAATTTGGGATGTTGAGATGGGTGGAAATGGACTTGGATACCCCATTCAACTTGGAATTAATTTTGGTATTAATCTTAATTTTTAAAAAATAGATTATGAGGAAATATTTTTTGATTTTATTTTTCATTTTGTGTTCATGCCAAAAAGACTACTTAGATGTAGTTCCAGATAATATTGCCACCATTGAGTTAGCATTTAATACAAGGTCAAGTGCTGAAAATTTCTTGGCTACTTGTTACACATATATTCCTGAGCATGCAAATGTTATTCAGAATTTTTCATTGTTGGCAGGCGATGAAGTTTGGTACTATGCTGAAAATGATTTTTATATGAATAACGAAACTAGTTTTCGTCTTGCTAAAGGAATGCAAAATTCATCAAGTCCATATTTAAATTACTGGGACGGTGGAAGAGGTGCCCCACATAGTTTGTTTGTTGCACTAAGAGATTGTAATATTTTTATAAAAAATTTAGTTAATGTTCCTGGACTTGAAGAGGAAGAGCGCCTTCGTTGGATCGATGAGGCTAAAGTATTAAAAGCATTTTATCATTTTTGGTTAATGCAGATGTACGGCCCAATTCCAATTGTAAAAGATAACATAGATGTCGGTAATAGTTCAGAAAACACATATGTAGAAAGAAAGTCAATTGACAATATTGTATCATATATTACTGGATTGTTAGATGAGGTAATTAATGACAATAATTTACCTGGAATAATAAACTATATATATACTGAGTCTGGAAGAATAACAATGCCAGTGGCAAAAGCATTAAAAGCAAAAATTTTAGTGCTATCCGCTAGTCCAATTTTTAATGGAAATACTGATTTTAACGAACTAATAGGAAGTGATGGTAATAATCTTGTAAACCAAAATTATGACCCTCAAAAGTGGGTTTTAGCAAGTAAAGCTTTAAAAGAGGCTATAGAAAGTGCAGAATCAAATGGGCATAAGCTCTATAACTTTAATAAACAAATTCCTATTGTAGGTGGAATAAATGAGGAAATTACAAGAGAATTAAGTCTAAGGGCAGCTATAACAGAACCATTTAATACAGAAATTGTTTGGGCATATGGTCCAGAATGGACCGGTGATCTTCAAATGTGGTGTCAGCCCAGGTGGACTGCAGATCACTCTGCATTGTTTGGTTACACAAAAAAATCTCATGCGCCAACTTTAAATATGGTCGAGACTTTTTATTCTAATAATGGTGTGCCAATTTATGAAGATAAGCTTTGGGGTTATGACAATAAATATGATGTGGTGCAAACACCAATTTTAGATAATTCAAATGAGAACTATCATGAGTTTTATATCGAAGACAATTATTATACATCTAAACTTCATACCTACAGGGAACCCAGGTTTTATTCTTCAATTGGTTTTGATGGTGGAAAATGGTTTTCACTTGAAACAGAAAACATTAACTTGATACCACATCTTGACGCTAAAGCAGGAGCACTTTCAGGAAAACAGGGATTCGAGATATACTCAATTACAGGTTATTTTGCTAAAAAATTGGTACATTATGAAAATATCATATCTGTTGAAGGCTCAACAATTCAGGGTTATTCATTTCCTATTATAAGACTATCCGATTTATATTTAATGTATTCTGAAGCATTAAATGAAGTAAAAGGCACTCCAGATAGTGAAGTATATGAACATATCCAAAAAGTTAGAACAAGGGCAGGCCTTGATAAAGACGGTGATTTGGTTAATACATGGAACAAATTTTCAAATAATCCATCAAAACCACTAACTAAGGAAGGGATGAGAAAAATAATTCATCAAGAAAGAATGATTGAGCTGGCTTTAGAAGGGCACAGATATTGGGATTTGAGAAGATGGAAGCTTGCAGATGAATATTTTAGTAAACCAATACAAGGATGGGATATTTTCAAATCAGATGTCGAGAGTTTTTATGAAGTAGAAAATATATTTTATAGAAATTTTTTAGTTAAAGATTATTTGTGGCCAATAAGTCAAAATGAATTGTTACGTAATCCCAAATTAATACAGAATCCAGGCTGGTAAAAATTATAATATGAATAAATACAAAAACTATAAGAATTATATTTATGTAACACTATTTGTATTAACATCATGTAGTGAAGACAATCATGAAGCATATGGCTCTGATGGAACACCTCCTGGTAAAGTTATTATTAATTCTGTTATAAATAAGCCCGGAGGGGCAGTTATAAATTTTACACCTCCAAGTGACGAAGACTTATTGTATGTAAGTGGTAAATACAAAAATGAAAAAAACATTGAAAAGGAAGTAATTGTATCTGGTTATATTGACAGTTTAAATATTGATGGATTCGGGAAAACAGGCAGTTTTCAAGTTAAAGTTTCCGCTTATGACCTGGGCAATAACGAATCAGAAGCCGAGAATGTAACAATCACTCCACTTGAATCTCCAATACATGCAATATTAGAATCTTTTCAAGGGGAGCAAGATTTTGGTGGAATAAATATCAAATATAAAAACCCAACAAGAGCGAAAGTATCATTAAATATGTCAATCGAAAACACTAGTGGTGATATTGTTTTTAAAGAATCTTTTTATACAAGTCAAGCGGAAAGTTCTTACAGTTTTAGGGGTTATGATGCAATACCAACTAAATTTATAATATATGTCGAAGATAGGTGGGAAAATCAAACCGAACGTAGAACATTTGAAATTACACCACTTGAAGATAAGTTTTTAGAAAAAGAGTTTTTTTCCATTGTTTCAATGCCAGGTGATGAAAGTTTTAGCGAATATGGATTTTCTGCAAATCAAATATGGGATGGTTCATGGAGTAATCAATGGAATTGTGGTCACACAAAATTTTTACCTCTACCCCACCAACTCACAATGGATCTTGGACAGTCAGTAAAGTTAAATAGATTTAAACTTTACCAAAGGGGTGGAAGCGAACTCTACAAACACGGAAATCCTAAGAAGTTTAGAATTTTTGGCAGAGAAAATTTAGATAACCTTCCAATTTATGATCCAAATAATCCTGGTGATGGGTGGATTTTTTTAGGAGAATTTGAGTCATTCAAACCATCTGGTTTACCTCCAGGATCTAATACAGAAGAAGATTATTTATTTCAGGATAACGGTGAGGATTTTGTATTTGGGTTAAACTCGAGACAAAAAAAGGTTAAATATATAAGGTTTGTTAATGATGAGTCATGGAACAATCAAATGGTTACAGTTATTGGCGAATTATCATTTTGGGGTGGAGTAGATTAATTAAAAGTCATGTATACATTAAGAATTAAAATATTATTATTTATAGGTTTATTATCAAACCTTTTTTATTCATGTGATGATATGGATTCTATACACCGTGAATATTTAAATGGTGAAATTATTTATTCTGGAAAATTAGATACTCTAAATGTTAGACCTGGTTACAAAAGAGCTCAAATTGAAGGCTATACAAAGTTTTTAGGCAATTCCAACAAGGTCATTGTTCAATTTGACGATAGATCTGAAGAGTTTGTGATTACAGGAAACGAAGGGGAAATAATGTCAATGATTATTGAGAATTTAGAGGAAAGTTCATATGAATTTGATGTACAATCCCAAGATAAAAATGGGAATCTTTCAATACCCCAAATTGTTGCTGGCAAATCAGTTGGAGATATTTTTGTCAGTAATCAAGAATCAAGAAAGCTTTCTGAATATACTGTTAAAAGCGATGGGTATACTTATGCAAATTTTGGTGGAAATTCTGAATCTCCAAACGTTCTATTTACAACTTTAAATTATCAAATAAATTCTGTGATATTTAAAATTGATACTATTTTTTCAGATGAAAAAGAAATATTACTTGAAGATTTTATACCGAGCTCGAAAATGAAAACAATATCTTATATTCAATCTGATGAAAATGGAATTGATACAATTGCACTGAATCAAGTTGAATATGACCTTCCTAATTTGCCTTATGATGAACTAGATAAAAGATTTATTTCAATAGTAGAGATGCCTAGCGATATAAGTGGAGAGTCAAATGGAGCAAAACCTTCAGAATATTTATTTGATGGAGACAGTACATGGGATGGTAATAATGAAAAAACATTTCTCTCTAGCTCAGGAACATTTCCTCACCACTTTACAATTGACCTTGGAGTGAGATCAACTTTAAGGAAAGTAAAACTAGACATGCCCAATCATTTAGATTTCAATGAAAATAATGTAACAAGTCTTCAAATTTGGGGAAGAGAAAATTTAGAAGGCGCTGAAACTCTTTCAAATACGAATGAAAGTTTTATAAGTTCTGGATGGAAACTATTAAAGGAAAAAGAAATAGATGGGGGAAGCATGAGTAGTAATAGCTTCATGATTGATCCAAACCTTGGTTCCTTTCGATATATTAGATATCGAGTGATTTCTACCGTAACTAACAACAGTTCACAGCTTACAGAGCTTACTTTTTTTGGACAAAACAACGAATCAATTTCTCTTGATAAATCTCTTTTTTCAATGACAATTATGCAAAGTGACAACCCAGGTAATTTTTACTCTGCTGAACCTTCAAAATATTTATTTGATGGTAATTCCGCATGGGCATATAGTGACAAATATGGCTATCACTCAGGTGAAAATGCTGTACCTGGACATTTCACATTAGACCTAGGGGTTTATACTCAACTCAGAAATGTAAAGTTAGATTTTAGATCAACTCTTGATTTTTCAGGAAATAATCCTACAAAACTAGAAATATGGGGACGTAATGACTTATATAATGCCGAAATACTTCCTGTTTTTAGTTCTTCGGGGAATTCAGTGACCTCAACACCAACTAGCTCGGAAAGCCTACAAAATGCAAATTGGATTTTACTGTCATCAAATGGTTTAGATGGCGCATATTTAAATTCATATGAATTTGAGGTCGAACCAAATGAAATGGTGAGGTATTTGAAAATTAGGTATGTTGAAACAGTCGTTGGAAGTGGATGTCAATTTATTGAAATAAGTTTAAAAGGCAATGGTGCAATTAAACCATAAACGATTTTGAAAAATATTTTAATTTTTTTGTTATTAAACATTTTGCTGCTAGAAAATATCGCAAGTCAAGATCTTACAAGTTATGTAGATACCCGAATCGGTACTAAAGATAGTGGTCTTGAAAGTGGCTACACTTTTTTAGGCGCAACATACCCTTTTGGGATGATTCAGTTTACTCCAAGTTTTTTTTCACCTCACAAAGGATTTGTTGTTACTCAGTTAAGTGGAGCTGGATGTCCAAATATGGGGAATTTTCCTGTTATACCTTTTTCTGGTGAAATTGATAAATCTCCAAATGACATGAGTGGGGCAAACATTATTGATTCAATAATTGTGTCAAAGGCTGGTATGTTACAAGCAATAGTAAATAAAAACGTTAATGTTAGTTTAACTGCTTCTGAAAGAACTGGGTTTGCAAAATTTCTATTTAATAACTCAAATATTGGTTCAATCGCTATTGGAAGCGGGGTAAACTCAACTAGTGTTTCCGAAGCATATATAAATATTACATCAAATCGAAGTTGTGAAGGATTTGCTAGTGGAAGTAATTTTTGTGGTACTGATATCGATTACAAAATATTTTTTGCTGTTGAATTTGATAGGCCATATGTCAGTAACAAGGTTTGGAAAGATTCTGAAATTTTTGAATCGAATGAAGTTACTGGAAAGAACTCAGGAGCAATATTTTCTTTTGACACCTCAAAAGAAAAGATAGTAAACTATAAAATATCAATATCATATGTATCAACTGAAAATGCAAAATTAAATTTAAATTCTGAAAACTTAAGCTTTTCATTTGATAGTTATCGCGAGAATAATACAAAGTCTTGGAATAAACATTTAAATAAAATCAAAGTTGATTCTAATGATAACGACAGACTAATTCAATTTTACACAAGCTTTTATAGATCATTGATACACCCAAATATTGTTAGTGATAAAAATGGTGAGTACATGGGTGCCGATTTCAAAGTTCATAAAGTTAATAAGGGAAGAAAGCAATATAGTTCATTTAGCGTTTGGGATACATACAGGACACAAGCTCAACTCTTAGCATTTCTTTTTCCAAGACAAAGTAGTGATATGGTACAATCTCTCATAGATTTTGCTGATCAAGCTGGCGGTTATGGGAGATGGATTTTAGCAAATATTGAAACCGGTGTTATGCAAGGTGATCCTACTCCAATTCTAATATCTAACTCTTATGCTTTTGGCGCAAAAAATTTTAATGTTAATATGGCGTATTTTCATATGAAAAGAGGAGCTACAATTCCTCGACTAAATTCTCAAAAACAAGAAATTAGACCCTATTTGACAGAGTTTATTAGAGATGGGCATACTTTTGCATCAATGCTTTTAGAATATATCTCATCAGATTATGCCATTGGACAATTTGCAAAAAATGCATTACAGTTAAATGAAGATTATAGCTTTTTTATAAATAGATCAAAAAGTTGGGAAAACATTTATAATCCTAAAATTAAATGGCTGAATTCAAGGTACCCCAATGGCAAATGGAAAGACATCAAATCTGATTGGAGAGAGGGTACTTATAAAAATTATTTTTGGATGGTACCTCATGATTTGGAAAGCCTTATTAACAAAATTGGTGGTAAAGCTTTTGCTGAAAAAAGGCTAGATAACTTATTTGAAAGACTGGATGCAAGATATGAAGACGACTGGTTTGCCAGCGGTAATGAACCTGATTTTCATGTGCCATGGATTTACAACTGGACTGATTCTCCTGAAAAAACATCACTAACAATAAAAAGAATTCTAGATTCAATGTATAATACTTCTGATTCTGGTTTACCAGGAAATGATGACCTTGGAACAATGGGTGCTTGGTATGTGTTAGCATCTATTGGATTATACCCAGTAATTCCAGGAATCGGTGGTTTTTCTTTAAACCTTCCTCAATTTGATAATATTAAAATATCAATTGGTAAAAATATTTTGGAAATCATAAAGTCAAATAATAATATTGACTTTATAAAATCCATGACCTTAAATGGGGAAAAACAAAAAAGCACATGGATAGATTTAAGTCAAATTGCGCTTGGTGGTAAAATAATTTACAACGATGATATATCAGATTTAAAATGGTTGATAAAAACTCCTCCCCCTTCATTCTAAAAATTAAAACATGAAAAAAGTAAAAATTATTTTTAGCACTTTAGTAATTGGTCTTTTATTATTAGCACTAAAAAATCAAAACGAAAACAATGATTATGTAAGATACGTTGATCCATTTATTGGCTCTGGGGGTCATGGTCATGTTTTCGTAGGAGCAAATGTGCCTTTTGGTGGAGTACAGGTTGGGCCCACTAATTTTAACAAAGGATGGGACTGGTCTTCGTCTTACCATTACTCTGATAGTATTGTAAAAGGTTTTTGTCACCTTAATGTTAGTGGTACCGGCATGTCAGACCTCGGGGAATTAACAATTATGCCTGCAAATGGGGAGCTAAGAATTAATGCAGGCACTCAAAATAATCATATGAAAGGATACTCTTCTTTATATTCTAAAGATAAAGAAAAAGTTTCTCCAGGTTATTATAGCGTTATGCTTGACCGTTACAATATAAAAGTTGAGCTGACAGCAACTGAAAGAGCTGGATTGCATAGATATACATTCCCAAAAAAGGAAAAATCTCGTGTTATAATTGATTTAGTTGAAGGAAGTGCCGATAGTCCTACTGAAACGTTCATTAGACAAATAAATGACACTTTATTTCAGGGCTATAGATTCTCAAAAGGTTGGGCTGCTGACCAAAGAGAGTTTTTTTCTCTTGTAATATCCAAACCTGTTGATAATTTTATTCTATATGACGGAGGAAGGAAAATTAAAAGTCTTGAAAGAAAAGGTAAACATGTTAAAGGTTTTTTAGAATTTTCAACAAATAAAAATGAAGAAATTTATGTGAAAATGGGTGTTTCTACAGTAAGCATGGAAAATGGATTAAAAAATCTAATGCATGAAATACCCAATTGGGATTTTGATATGGTTCATAGAAGCGCGATAGCTAAGTGGAATAAGGAGCTATCTAAAATTAAAATTGAAACAACAGACTACAAAAAGAAAAAAATATTCTACACAGCAATGTATCATAGTATGATCGCGCCTAATATTTACAATGATGTTAACGGCGATTATCGTGGAACTGACAAGAAAGTTTACAATGATACTTCATTTACAAATTATACATTGTTTTCACTCTGGGATACATATCGTGCTGCACACCCTTTGTACACTTTAGTGCATAGCGATAAGGTTAGTGATATGGTAGAATCGATGATTAAAATTTACGAACACCAAGGTAAACTTCCCATTTGGCATTTAAGAGGCAATGAAACCAATACCATGCCCGGTTATAGTGCTATCCCAGTTGTGGTTGATGCGGTCTTGAAAGGAATATATAAAGGTGATGCTGAAAGGGTTTTTGAAGCTGCAAAAATTAGTGCAACTGGTGATTTTGAGCCAGGTGTAAAAGAACTTATGAAGTATGGATACATCCCCTCAGATTTAATGGTTGAATCTATTGCTAGCTCGATGGAATATGCTATTAGCGATTGGGCAATAGCACAACTTGCAAAAAAATTAAATAAGATGGATGACTATCATTATTTCATGGATAGATCAAAAGCTTATAAAAGTTATTTTGACAGTGAAACAGGTTTTATGAGAGGTAAGTTTTTGGATGGCAGTTGGAGGACTCCCTTTGATCCAGTTTCAGCTCAGCATAGGATAAATGATTATTGTGAAGGAAATGCTTGGCAATATTTATGGTTGGTCCCTCAAGATCCAGAGGGTTTAATTGATTTGTTAGGGGGGGATAAGCCATTTATTAAAAAGTTAGACAGACTATTTAGCATGTCTTCTGAGCTTGAGGAGGGTTCTTCAATGGATATAACGGGATTAATTGGACAATATGCTCATGGAAATGAACCTAGTCACCATACAACATATATGTATGCTTATGCAGGGGCTCAATACAAAATTCCTGAAAATGTAAGGTACATCATGAATGAGCTTTATACAGATAAACCAGATGGATTAACTGGAAATGAAGATTGTGGCCAAATGTCTTCCTGGTATATATTATCTAGCCTTGGGTTTTATCCTGTCAACCCCTCAAATGGTGTATATGTTTTTGGAAGTCCCATTTTTGATAATGTAAAAATAGAGTTGGGTAATAAAAAATCATTTACAATAAAAACAGTTAACAACTCTCAAAAGAATATTTATATACAAAGTGTAGAACTCAATGGGGTTGATTACAAAAATGCATATATTACTCATAAAGATATCATCAAAGGGGGAGAAATTGAATTTAAAATGGGTCCCAACCCAAATAAAGATTTTGGAAAGGAAAATATATTCAGGCCAAAATCAAAATTATATTGAAACAACAATTTTATAAAACACTAATTCATGTATTAGTGTTGACTTCTTTTAAACGAAACAAAGGGTCTTTACTTTTTTTTAAGTATTACAGGAAAACACTAACAATCGATTAAAATTAAATTATGAGGTATTTTTTACTTAATATTTTTTTCTTTTCAGTAATTTATTTAAATGCTCAAAGCCTTGAGTTATTTGAGAAAGAGATTTTTGTATATGAAAATGACACACTTAATTACAGAATTCTTAAGCCCTTAGATTATAATCCAAATCTGCAATATCCTGTCCATTTATTTTTGCATGGTGCTGGAGAGAGAGGTTCTGATAACACATCTCAATTAACTTATGTAGATAATCTATTTCTAAAAAAAGAAAATAGAAAAATCTATAAGTCTTGGGTAATCTTACCTCAATGCCCAATCAATGACCGCTGGCCGAGTTTAACGTCAGATAATGAATGGAACAATAACTTTAAAAATAAACCAACTAATCCCACTAAAAGTCTCGGGCTTGTAATAAAGTTAATGGATTCGTTTATTAAAAAAAAACAAGTTAACAAACAAAAAGTTTATGTGAGCGGAATTTCTATGGGTGGAATGGGAACTTTTGAGATACTATACAGAAAACCTGATATGTTTGCTGCTGCTACTCCAATATGTGGAAATGGAATTACAACATTAACAAAACGATATGCAAATAAAGTTTCTGTATGGGTTTTTCATGGTTCTGATGACAAAGTTGTTCAACCAAAGCATTCTTTAAAAATGATAAGGGCCATTATAGCATCGGGTGGTAGCCCCAAAATGACTTTATATGAAAATGTTGGTCATGCCAGTTGGAATAATGCATTCAACGAACCAAATTTTTTAAAATGGATTCATTCAAAATCTAAAAAATGACAATAAATATTCAAAAAACATTATTTGCCGCTTCAATGTTGTGCTTTATAAATACATTAAATGCACAAACTTCAAGCTTAGTTGATTTGGTTAATCCTCTAATGGGTACAGACTCTAAATTTAGTCTTTCAAATGGGAACACCTACCCAGCAATTGCTACGCCTTGGGGAATGAATTTCTGGACGCCCCAAACTGCAGAAATGGGAGATGGATGGGCTTATAAATACGACGACAATAAAATAAGAGGAATAAAACAAACCCATCAACCTAGTCCTTGGATAAACGACTATGCTTCTTTTTCACTAATGGCGGTTACAGGAGATCTGAAATATAACGAAGAAGAAAGAGCTTCTTGGTTTTCGCATAAAGCAGAGGAGGCTAAACCATACTATTATGAAACTTATTTAGCAGATTATGATGTTACTGCAGAAATCACACCAACCGAAAGAGCATCCATATTTAGATTTACTTTTCCAGAAAATAAATCCTCATACATTGTTTTAGATGCTTTTAATATGGGTTCAATGGTGAAAATTATTCCAGAGGAAAGGAAAATTATTGGCTATTGTAGAAATAATAATGATGGCGTCCCCGAAAACTTTCACAATTATTTTGTGGCGGTTTTTGATAAAGATTTTAAATGGAAACATACTTGGAAAGACAATTGGAGACTAAAAGAAAATTCAACTTACAGCGAAGGAGAACATGTAGGAGCTATAATTGGTTTTGAAACTGAATTGGGAGAAAAAGTTCACGTTAAGGTCGCATCGTCTTTTATTAGTTTAGAACAAGCAAAGCTTAACCTTGCACGTGAGATAGGAAATAAATCCTTTGAAAGTGTTAAGGCAGAAGCTAAAGCATCTTGGGAAAATGAATTTCAAAGATTGATCGTTGAAGATGATAATATTGATAATATCCGAACCTTTTACTCCTGCCTTTATCGCCTTTTGTTGTTCCCCAGAAAATTTTATGAAATAAATAAGAACGAAGAAATTGTTCATTACAGTCCTTACAATGGGCAAGTACTTCCAGGGTATATGTTTACAGATAACGGCTTTTGGGATACATTTAGAGCTGTATTTCCATTTTTTAATTTAATGTATCCAAATTTGAATCGCCAAATAATGGAAGGATTAGCAAACACCTATAAAGAATCTGGATGGTTGCCGGAATGGGCAAGCCCTGGGCATCGCGATTGTATGATTGGCTCAAATTCAGCTTCAATTATTGCAGATGCCTATCTAAAAGGAAATGTTAACGAAAAAGATATAGCTGTATTACTGGAGGCTGTATTAAAAAATGCCAATGTAAATGAAGGGCGACCTGTGAAGTCAGTGGGAAGAGAGGGGGTTGATTATTATAACAAGCTCGGATATGTTCCCTATGATGTCGGAATTAACGAAAATGCAGCGCGTACCCTAGAATACGCATATGCTGATTTTACAATAGCAGCAATGGCGGAGAAGCTTAATAAACCGGAACTATCGAAACGTTTTTATAAACAATCTAAAAATTATGTAAAACTTTTTGATCCAGAAACAAGATGGATGAGAGGAAAAAACGAGGACGGGACCTTTCAATCTCCTTTTAACCCATTAAAATGGGGCGATGCGTTTACGGAAGGAAATAGTCTGCATTATTCATGGTCTGTATTCCACGATATCCAAGGGCTTATAAATCTAATGGGAGGAAATGAAGACTTTACTAAAATGTTAGATAATGTATTTACAATGCCTCCAAAGTTTGATGATTCCTATTATGGATTTACTATTCATGAGATTAGGGAAATGCAGATTGTAAACATGGGAAATTATGCCCATGGAAATCAACCAATTCAACACATGATTTATCTGTATAATTATGCAAATCAGCCCTGGAAAGCACAAGAAAAGGTAAGAATGGTTATGGATAAATTATATGCCGCTACGCCTGATGGTTATTGCGGTGATGAAGATAATGGACAGACCTCAGCCTGGTACGTATTTAGTGCTCTAGGTTTTTATCCAGTAACCCCAGGTGTGCCAGAATATGTCATAGGTAGCCCACTATTTGAAAAAGTAACAATGCATTTACAAAATGGAAATACATTTACAATTGAAGCAGAAAATAATAAGGGTAACAATCATTTTATCCAATCAATGAGGTTAAATAAAACCAGATACAACAATACATGGATTAACTATAATGAAATTCTAAAGGGAGGTAGCTTACATTTTAAAATGGATATCACGCCAAATAAAGACTTCGGGATTTCTAGTTTGTCCAAGCCGTTTTCTTTGACGAAAAATTATTAGTCAATGTTTTTTTACTAATACTAGACTGAGTAAAGAGGTGTGTATTTGTGGTACTTCCGCAGTTTTTGAGTGATGGTACCATTAAATTTATTGGACTTATATTTATCAATATGCTTAAGCAATTGTATAGCTAGATCTTACCGCTGGTTATTATCAATTAGCTGACTTTGCACCATATACTAATATTATGTGATTTGGGGCATAAGTAGCCAAAATTTATTCTTTTATAATCTTTTTGATTACAATTTCATTATTATTTAGTTTGATTGAGATAAAATACATACCAGAACTGAGAGAAGAAACATTAAGTAATGCCCGCTTTTTATATAGGTTTTTTGTCATTACTGTTTGTCCACTTATATTTAAAATTTGCATGGATTGTATTTGGATATCATTCGTGGCACTTAAATACAAAATTTCGCGTGTAGAGCTTGGATAAATAAATAACGCTGAGTCATTATTGCTTTGGTATGTTAAAAGGCTTTGCGAACTGGGGCTTGCAATCCAGTTTTCAGCAAAGCTGTTGTCTAAATCTAAATCCTTTAGTTTTAAAAAGTAGCCATTTCCGTCTGCATCTTCTGGCCATGGAGAATCATCGTCGTACACAACATAATCAATTAGGTTTCCAAATCCATCTAACAGCTCCAAACGTTCACTGCTATTGGAAAGATTTCTAAAAAATTCATCAAAAGGACTGAAGCCATAACTAGATTCAAAAGCAGATGGTTTGTTTGCCAAAAAAACAGATTGCCGAGCCTGAACAATAAACCCGGGAGGAAACTGATATGAAAAACCTAATCCACCAAAATATACTCCTGTTAAATCCCAAGGTAAATCACTGTTATTAGTTATTTCAACAAATTCAAAATCATCAGAATCATCATCACCTTGATCTTGTGGATTATAGTGTATTTTTGAAATTACCAAATTAGGTATAGCCACATTTTCACAAGCTGATATGTTTGGATTAAGCTGATCCGTTATCCATTGAATACGTTGGCTAATAAAAGTTTTTAAATTTGCTATACGCCCATCAAAATCGATATCTATATTCCATACTTGTTCTTGACGATTAACCGCATCAAAAATATTAACGACTGTTTCGTCTATCAGATCGTTAATCTTGTTTTCATTTAATACTTGATCTGTAGCCGTCAGTTCTAACCAGCGCTTTGTCAAATAACATGAGAAATCAGGATCATAAAAAAGGTCTGTCCAAAACCTAGCCCCACGATTACCATCCAGAAATTGCCAAATATTGTACTTACTTCTGTCGAATCCCCATTCAAATAAATCATTACCAAAAGTAAGATTGAAGTCCCACACAGGACCAGCACGGAGTTTACCTCCTCTGTCTTTATGAAAAAATGTGCTAAATTGATATGCATCAACATTAGAAGCAAGTTCATTTAACAACATAAAATCAATAAAGGATGGAATATCAATTATTGATGGATAGCCATCAAATAATGAAGCATTTGAGGAATTATTTGAGGGATTATAGGAGGTATCAGCAAGTTGATTAAAAACGTTCTGGATGTAGTCGTCTTGTTGACTGGTTTTATCTTCTGGTTTTGGCACTTCATAAGCAAAATTTACATTTCCCCAGCCATAACTAGGCATTGACCAACCTAGCTCTTCAGTCCCTTCAATTTTGTCAGCTTTAACAATATAACCTCCTGTTAAATCTGGAAGCTCATTATCATCATCTTTTATCTTTTTTATATTAATTCGATTATCATCTGCTTTCAATTTTTCAAGAAGCATATAAATCCCTCTGTACTCACCATTCAAAATTAATTCACAATATTCAGCTCTTGATGCATATTGGTTTAAAGAATTTGATAATTTATAACTAACGTAGTCCCTAACAAAAGTTGTGTCATAGGCTAATGCATTAAGTATCCAATCGTTTTCTTTTGGCAAACCAAGTAATTTTACATTATCCTTTTCACCTGTACTATCATATGTAGTTAATGAATACTGTTTTTTTGAAAAAAGCTGAGAACTAGATCCACGAACCTCAATCTGTATTGGTCCATCAAAATCTAAATAGTCTGGATTACTTTCATCTATAACATAATTTAACTCATTTTCAGGACGCTTAATGATTTTCATTGTTGCTTCAATTTTTGGCTCATCAGGAATATTAGCTCCGCCGGTATTTAATATAACAATGGGTAAATTTGACGAAGTAAAGTTGATGTCAACTGGCTGTGGACTTGGCTCAACAAACCAATTAGGAGGACTGAAATATGTATCTGATCCTTGAGGGAGTTCTAAAGTAATAACTGGTAATGCACTCAAATCTGAAGATGTTAACGACTGGTTATGAACTTGAACTGCAATAATATTTGAACCATCACTAAGCAGTGTTTTGTCAAAAAAATATCTCTCAGGAATATTTCCGGTGTAGAGCTGAGCTTCATGTAAACCATCGCTTGGCATTGAATAAGAGGTATGATCTCCAGAAAAAAGATCTCTTGCAACCTCAACACCGTTTATATAGGCAACAAAACCATCATCGTAATCAATGTCCAATACTGCTCTTGAAACTAAACTTACATCCTCAATTTCAAATGTTTTTCGCATATAAAGAGATATTGTATTCGAAATAATAGTCTCATCATCCTCATCACCATATCCAATTCCAGTATTTCCTTCTGACCAAGAAGAATCATCAAAATTTGATTTAGTCCAATTAGTGTTAGGACCATCAGGCAATGTATATTTCCAGGCCTGTCCAGGGATGACAACGCTATTCCATTGACTTGATTGTGCATGTAAATTTGAACACAAAACATCAATAATGGCAAGTAAAATTATTAAACTAGTCCTGTTCAATTCAATATAAATTAAAAGTTAGGTTCATTAAATGAATTATTTAAAAAAACAACATTTAAAAGTAACTAAAAAAACTTTGATAGTTAGGCAAAGTCTAATTAACTAAAAATGACTTAATATATGTGCTGTTTTTGTTTTTTATAGACATAAAGTATTTGCCTTTTGGAAAGCTCAAATCAAAATAATATTCATTTGCCTTCTGTTTGATATTAATTTCATCTAAAGTGACTAAATTCCCTTTAGAATCGAAAAGTTTAATTTCCTTTTTCGAGTCTAATTTAAAGGGTAGTTTTAGTGTAACATTGTTTCTTGCTGGGACTGCATAAAGTTGAATATCATTCAATACAGATATATAATTTGTTGTAAATGTACCAGCAAATTCAAATTCAAAGTAATTTATATTTAACAGTCCCGTCGCCCCAGTAAATATCATATCGGCTTCTCCGACATCTAAATATACTTCAATGGTACTAGTTCCCCATGTTTGCCACCCACCAGTGTTTTTAAAAGGAAATTCAATGGTTTCATTTCCAAAATTTAAAAGAAAATAGCCATCATTTATTGATGCATATCTTACATTTATTTTGTAAAAACCAGATTGATTTACTTTTGTGGGGTAGATTGCCGAATCCCCGAAGTCAATATAGCCTATATTGTCACTAGCATCGTCTTCACAGTACTCTGTTTCTATTCCAACAGCAGTACCATATTTCTCCGCTTCAATTTTACCAGGTATTACTTGTGCTTCCTTCACAAACACCAAATCATAATAGTTAATATTAAATTGTGATGATTCAGCCGTAACAGTCATGTTCTGATAGCCTGCCTCTAAATAAATTTCTCCATAAAAATTTTGCCAGCTCTGCCATCCATTGGTACTTTTAAAGGGCAAGTTTAAACTTGTATTTTTAAAACTAAAATTAATAGATCCATCATTAAATCCAGCAATCCTGGAGACAAGCTGATAATAGCCAGCTTTAGGCACATTAAATTCATATTTCATGTAATCTCCAATATCAATATGTCCTAGATTATGCCCACCACCGTCATCACTACATTGCTCTGTATTTACGCCTTGCATTTCGAAGTAAGATTCAGCTTCAATTCTATTTGAAAGTAGGTTATAATTTTTAACCCCATTATAAACAAAAATCTGTCTTGTATCGCTTAGTAACATAGAATTGGAAGCTAAAACACCATTAGCAATATTCAAGTATAATTCATCACCTTGCTGAATCGGGGTTGATAAATTAATTTTAAGTATGGATGCGTTATTTGAGTCAATAGCCTGACTTTCAACATAAGCATTGGTCAATTCGCCGTTAATAAACAAATTATAGTCTTTAATCGTGCTGTAGTTACTTGTGATTTTATCATTAAAATAGACAAGTAAAGTATCACCTTCATTATTAGTAGTACAAGCATATACTTTTAAATGCGAGCTACTATCGGATGCAGGAAATTGTGTCAAGCCGTGTTTATAAGGATATAAGGGGCGATAATTAATATCTCCTATGTTGATCGGAATTTGTCGCATGTGGTTTGGCCAGGAATGTGTTGTTTTACCTTTAGGTTTATACAACCCGAAAAGTATTTCGGCAACACCATCGCCCTCTGTTCCAGGGTACCAAGCTGCTATCATCGCATCGGAATGAAACAATGCCTCGCCAAGAATCATTGGCCTTCCTGAAATTAACACCGCTATTGTGGGGATATTTTTGTTTTTAAGCTTTTTTAGAAGTGCAATATCTTGGTTTTCAATATTGAGTGAAGAGCGATCGCCGCCTCCTTCTGAATAAGGTATTTTTTCTCCAATAACAACAACAGCAACATCTATGTCTTGTTCAAAGTCGCCTGTTTTGTTGAAAATAATCTTACTACTGCCTGTTAATTTACGAAACCCCTCTAAAATTGAAGTTCCCTCTGTGATATCTCCATTTCCGCCTTGCCAAGCAATCGTCCATCCACCACACTGTGCACCTAGGTCATCTGCTATAATTCCTGCTAACCCTATGTTCTGCCCTTCTTGTTTTAGAGGTAGCACATTATTTTTAGCATCCAACACAACTATGGATTCGCGTACTGCTTGACGGGCTATCTCTCTGTGCTTTACCGATCCAAATAAGTCGATTTCTGTACTTGATTTAGTAGCATACGGCTCTTCAAAAAGGCCAAGCAATAATTTTTGTTTTAAAATTCTTTTGACCGCATCGTCTATACGCGACATACTAATTTCATTTTCATTAACGAGTTCCGTCGTGTATTTGATAAAGGTTTCATATCTATCTGGCACCATTACCATATCCACTCCAGCATTGATAGACTGTTTGATAGCTTCTTTGTAGTCGTCTGTTACTTGGTCAACACCCTTCCAATCCGAGACAATAAAACCATCAAAACCAAGTTCTGTTTTTAGTAGATCTGTTAGCAAGTATTTATATCCATGTACTTTTTGTTCATTCCAGCTATTATAAGTTGCCATAATCGTTCCTACACCATTTTCAATTGCGTCAACGTATGCAGGCATGTGAAGTGACCGTAATAATTCCTCAGTTATTTGTGTATTTCCTTGATCAATCCCATCCGTAGTACCGCCATCTCCAATAAAGTGCTTGGCACAGGCTAAAATCGTATTTTTAAGTGCCAGGTCATTTCCTTGAAACCCAACAACAGAAGCAATACCCATTATTTGGTTAATTTCTGCAGTTTCACCAAAGCCTTCGTATGTCCTGCCCCAGCGTTCATTTTGAGGTACAGCAACACATGGCGCAAAAGTCCAATCTATTCCAGTTGCAGCTACCTCACTGGCAACGACTTGAGAAACACTTTTTACAAGTTCGGTGTTCCAGGTTGCACCCAAGCCAATGTTATGAGGTACTATAACAGCCCCCTCTACATTATTGTGACCATGAACGGCATCAATTCCATAAATTATGGGAATTCCGGAGCTAGATTGCATTGATGCTGTTTGGTATTCATTATACATATCAATCCAAGAATCTAACGTATTAGGCTCTGGTGCAGAACCTCCGCCACTTAATAAAGAACCAATATTATAGGTCGCTAAATCAGAAATATGATCTAATTCTTTGCGCTCTACCTGAGTCATTTGACCCACTTTTTCTGCTAGGGTCATCTTCCCGACCAGAAGGTTTACTTGAACGTCAATACTTTGACCATTAATAAAAAAAGGTAATACAAGTAAAGCAGAAAGGAAGTATTTAAGTTTCAATTTTGGTGTTTTTATCAATTAATTAATAATTTTAAGTTCTTGTTTGCTTTTGACACACTAATAAAGTAAACTCCCTTATTTAATGACGAAATATCAATTTTTAAATCATTTGTTTCAATATTTTTAATTGTTTTAACTAACTGACCACTTATGTTATAAATAATTACTTTACCAATTGGGTTGGGTGAACTAATAAAAACTTTGTCTTTTGCTGGATTGGGATAAATAATTGTAGGAGTATCTATAACTTGATCAATCCCTAAATATTCTTCAATTAAAACAAATTCAACCCAATTTATATTAAACTCGGGCCTAATTACAGTCAAATCCATTTGATATATGCCTGCTTGGAGATCTATTTCAGCTGATACTGTTTCCCAATTTTGCCATCCACTGGTGTAAGGTGTAGAGATTGTAACTTTTTCTTCAGAAATATTGTTAAAATTCAATTCGCCAATAACTTTTTTAAATCCAAGTCTTAAAAGACCAATTGAGTTTCCTGATGCTAATCTAAAATTTACACGATATTTTCCTGATTTATCTAACATTAGCATGTAAGCGACGGTATCTCCCATATCTGCATAAGCGATATTTTGACCACCCCCTTGATCTGAACAATTTTCAGTACGAAATCCACACCCCCTGTTTCCAGGGACACATGGGCCTAAATTAAGTCCATGGTCTTCTGCCTCAATTTTGGATGAAACTAAAAAAAAGTCGTCTGGCGAAAGACTGTTATTTGCTATTACAACCAGTTCAAATAATTCTAAATCAATTGAACTTAAAGATTTAACAGTTCCATCATTATAAGTAGCTCTTAGATCATCTGAAGGTACAATAGTACTTGTTAGTCCAAGATTTACAGTTTGATCGTTATTTTCAAACGAAACTGAAGAAATATCTACATATCCAATATTTTTAAAAACTTTAAAGGTTTCTGTAGTAATGTTGGATTTATCAATTGGTTGATTAAAAAATAATTTTACAGATTGAAAATCATTACCTGTTACAGAGCTATTCAACTCAAAAGATGATAATTCTTGATTAGAGCTCAATGAAAAAACAAAGTGACTTAAATCAAACCCGGAATTTTCAGATATAAACTTAAATCTGTTTTCACCCTTACTTAATTTAACTTTCTCCAACCTTTTTTCAATAAAACTTTCATAACTGCCACTATTACCAAGAGATATATTTGATCTAGTTGGAAAACCGTTTATTTCAAATGAAATTTTTCCCGAGTTTGAAGTACTTGAATAAAATATATCGATATCATACAAACCATCATCTTCTACATCAATTGTATAAACAGCCCACTCGCCCTTTTCAATATATTCAATACAATATCCATTTGCCCCTGTGTAAGTAGTTGAATTTACATCAACTCCGTCATTACGGTATGTGAAAGAATTTGATGCTTGATATGTTCCAGTACTATATTCAAAATCATAACTATTAGTGTCATAATACGCATTTAAATTATTTCCCAAATCAAAGTCAGAAGCATAAATAGTTCCAGGAACTATATTAGAACTATATGGAATTGTAAAATCAGTATATGGCTGTCTTAACAACGCATCGATATAATCTTTTTGGAAATTTACATTCTCAATTTTTGTACTTTCTGCAAGTTCAAGTAGTCCTGCATAAATATTATCAATTGTTGGTTTTGAACTAGACTCGCCTTTCATGTAACTTATTAAGGCATCGTATTTTGAATTGGATTTAAATGAAACTGGGTTAGTTATAGAATTAAGTTTTTTATATGTCCACCAAGACCAACCAATACCAAGCTCCTCAAAAAGTTTAACTGCATCAGTTGCCCATGCATTTGAGTTTTCTCCAGACTCTCCCATCCACAGCGGATAATTATATTGTTGCTGAATATTTAAAACAAACTCTAATACAAAGTGAGCATTAAACGTTTTATATTTATGAAAACTATATGCCATGTTCGAGTCCCAAGGCGGGGTAAGTCCTGTATAGTCATTTGCATATCCATTGCCCTCAATAAATAATATTCTTTTATTATCATGCTCTCTTATGGCATTGGTTATACGAACAAAAAGATCTTTTAAGTCCGAAATATCACTAAAGTCCCAATGTGTTTCATTAATTAGATCATATCCACCCATCCATGGGGAGTCTTTATAGCGATCGGCAAGTTTGGACCATAGAGCTACAGTCTTACTTTTATTGAGCTCGCTTTCCCACAGCGAAGGTTTCGAGGGGTCCCTATCACTTATGTTTGGATCGCGCCCCTGACCGCCAGGAGCTGCATGTAAATCCAAAATTAAATAAATTTGGTTGTCTTGACACCATGACAATAAATTATCAACAAGTTCAAAGCCCTTTGATAGCCAAGTGTTTTCCCCTTGAACAGGTTCATCTTCAATTGGCAAAGTAAATAAATTGTAGTGCATGGCTAGCCTCACACTATTAAAACCCCAACTTGACAAAGAGTCAATGTCAGCTTTAGTAACAAAATTATCATGCCATTTATTGAAATAATCATTTGTTTTTTCTGACCCAATAAGATTTTCTAATTTATTTTTGAAATCTCCTTGTGAAACTGCTCCACCGACATAGTTCATCATATACGGTTCTTGAAGCATCCAATTTCCAAGACCCATTCCTCTTAGGATAACTATTTCCCCATTTTCGTCTACAATATTTTTACCTGACCTTTTAAGATGTTGTGCATCAGCACTAACACTCAAAATCATAAAAAAAAATCCCGCTATAAAAACACTGAACCTCATATCAAAGTAATAATGAACTATTGGTTATCTATACCAAAAAGGCTAATTTCTGAACCATGTACATAGGTATCGCTTCCATAATTTGAGGTAATTGAAAACTTAAAGTAACGAAATGCTTCAGTCACACTTTCCAAATTAAATTCATGCCCATTTGCTGCATCATCGAGTACATCTGTTGGAACAGTTCCTCCAACTTTTGGGTCACCAATATCGAAACTACCTACTAAATTCCAATCTATTTTATCATTACTAACAAATAAATCAAATGATCTCATATTTTCTTCTTGAAAATAATATGGGACTCCTGCGACACCTCCATACCAATAGGCTCTTTGCCAAACAACAAATCGATTGATTCGTGCCTTTTTGTTCATATCAACCACAATATCAAGTGGCCACTGAAGAGATCCTCCATTTTGATCACGCCAAATAATAAAATAACTATTGTCACTATTAGTGGCTGCAGTATCAATTATATCATCCCAAAAATTTGTAGTGCTTCCTTCCCATGCATTTCCATTAACTGAAAGATTTCCAACAAGAGTCCATGTGCCCTTCTCAATTTTTTGCTCAAATAAAGGAGTGTAAGTTCCAACTTTTTCTGTAGAAGTAGAGTTACCTTCAATATCTTCAACGCGAATAGAGAATGTTAATGGTACTGCATCTAAACCACGAACAAAAACTGATTCCTCTTGAGATTTTGAGGATAGTATTCGAGTTTCAGTTTCGCCGTTTTCATTAGTGATGTCAACATAAACAAAAACTGTTTTACCAGAGGGGTTATTCCAGTTTAATTTAACTCCGCCCAAATCAGGTGTTATTGTTATACTTTCAAGAACTACAAAAACAAAAGAAGTAAGGGGTATGAAATCTACCACAACTGGATCAGATACATTATCATCCTCATCGTAAACACGTAAAGAAACTTCAACAGTTTCATTTCCAATAAAACCATCCACATCAATGCGGTTATTAAACTTACTTGAAATACGATTAACTTCTTGCCCTTGGGAGTTTGCATAACTAGCTTTTACATAAAGAACACCATTGCTTTGTGGCAGCGTATAAACAATAGTTCCTCCACCATTTTTTGGTATTATTTCAATCACTTCAAGGGGTTCGACTCTTTGTGTGGTTTCCTTCTCGCAACTAACAATAAGAGAAACAAATAATAAAAGGATAAATTTTCTCATCTTCTACCAGTTAGGGTTTTGAATTAGATTTGAGTTTTTTGTTAATTCACTTGTTTTTATTGGATGCAGGTAATCCCTTTCTTTTAAAAAAGTTCGTTGACCAACTATGATTTTGGTGTAATAATCATTAATATCTGTAGCATCAACTGACCATCCATAAACAGGCGTGTTAAAGTCTATATGCGCTTTCATCCATCTTCGCATATCATTGTAACGGTGGCCCTCAAAAGAAAGCTCAATTTGGCGTTCAATATGAATAATCTCGCGAAGTCCGTTTTTAGTAGCATGCTTGTTAACGTTTTTTGCAATTGCTGGATTAGACCAACTTTCTTCAATGCTAGGTATTCCAGCCCTTTCTCTAATTAGATTTAGTGCGTCATATACCTCTTGAGTAGGACCATACGCTTCGTTTAGCGATTCGGCATAATTTAAATAAAGTTCTGCTAGTCTTATTAGTGGCCAAGGATAATCAACAAGTAAATTATAGGTTTGCCCCTCAGAATCTGGATGAACAATTTTCTTTAGAGCATATCCTGTTGTAAGGTAATCATTACTATTGGCTAATCTTCCATGAATTTCTCCCTTTCGCATTTTTAAATCCCATTTATAACCCCATCCACGATAGTGGCCACGGTCAAAGCCTAGGTGAGCATAAAATCTAGATTCACGATTTAGATTTAGTTTTGCTGTTTGTTGTCCATACTGGGCTTGAAGAGTTTGTGATGATGATACATAAGACAGATTATACCTATTATCGTAATCAAATGATATGTCCTCATTAATTGGAAGGCCATTATTTGTGTAATATAGTTCAGCCATACGAAGTGTAGGAGAAACCCATTGCCAAGCTGCCTCAACACGAGAAGAGTTTGGATCTTTTAAAAGAGCACCAGCTTGAATTTGCCACCAATCATCATTTGAACCAACTGGTCTAGAATGTCCCCAAATAAGTTCATCATTCCATCTATCTGTAACAACATATCTATTGTTATAAATTGATTTCAAAAAATCTGAATTTTGATATGTCCGCTTATCAATTTCTAGTGGTTCATCATTAAAATAATAAAACTCTATTCCATTTTCAACAGCAGCGTCAAGCGCCGCTTTAGCTGCATTAGCAGCCAGTTCCCACCTAGACTGATCATAGCTTTGATTAAAAAAATGAGTTCCATCAGCATTAACAAAACTTGAGTACAGCTCTGAATTACCATTAAAAAATGGTGAAGCAAAAAACAAAGAAATTCTAGATTTCATAGATTTTGCAATCACTTGATCTATCCTACCTAAGTTATTGTCGTTAATGACTCTTGGCGGAAGACCCGCAATAGCAGTATCTATGGTATTGATTATATAATTAAATACTTCATCAACAGTAGCTCGCTTTACTTTTACTTCCTCAACAGAAGCCGATATTGGAAGGTTAGTATCTATAATTGGCACAGGGCCATATTTAATTAAGAGTAAATAGTGAAAATATGCTTTTAAAAACATTGCTTCTGATTTCCAGGCAAGTTTTTCTGTTAATGACATATCTAGAACGTTATCTACATTGTCAATTAAGGTATTGCAAGCTCTAATTCCTTCAAATAAACTGTTTTGGCTATTTGAGTCGTATTGATTATAACCAGACCAAAAGCTTAATATAGGATTATCTGCTTGCTGTTCCCCTTTCATTAAATCAGTTCCTGCAGGTTCTTTGGCAAATGGAGTAGTAAGTTCATCCGTAGCCATTACAAAAGTTTCATATAAATGATCATTCTCGGGGATGTGACTGTAACAAGTAACAAGTGCAGTGTATGCAGCATTTTTTCGCTCAAAAAGAAGTGATAACTCTTGAGTTTTATCGGGAACAATATCTAAATAGTCTTTACAAGATAATGTTGAAAGTATAATAAGTATGTAAAGTGCTTTTTTCATATTCTACAAATTAAATTGTAATCCTAAATTCCAAACCTTTTGAGGGGGATAGCCCAAGCCACCATCACCCATCTCAGGGTCCCACAACTTGAATTTACTAAAGTAAAATAAATTTACACCTGTAAAATAAAGACGAGTATTTGTCTTTTTAAATATCCCTCTTACAGGTGAGAAAGTATAGCCAAACTCTATATTTTTTAATCTCAAAAAATCTCCATCGCGAAGCCACCATGAAGACTTCTGATCATTGTTTGGAATACTCTCTGTTGAAAGTCTTGGCCAAAAACTATATATATCTGGATTATTTACTGACCAATGATTATCAGCTATATAACTTAAAGCATTACGTTCACCAATAAATGGAGCAATATCTTCATCTTGTCCAAATTTTCGAATTGTAAAAGAAGAACGTGCAGATCCTTGAAAAAAGACAGATAAGTCAAAGTTTTTATACATAGCAGATAACCCAAAACCGTATATTATTTCTGGTATGTATGGTTTTCCAATCGGTGTGTAGTCATTTTCATTAATAATACCATCACCATTAATATCAGTGTATTTAATGTCTCCAGGTAAATATCCTGCAACAGATGAAGACAAACCATTAAATTGTTCAGGTGAATTTAAAATATCTTCTTCATCAATAAATAATCTTTCAGCAATAAGTCCCCAATCTTGATTTATAGGATAACCAATTCTACTTAGATTATCAAAAGGATAATCTGGTTCTCCGTTAACCAAAACCTTATTTGTAGAATAAGTAAAGTTTGCTCTTCCAGTTATTATTAAATCATTTTTAAAGGCTTTATTGTAATCCAATGAAATATCAACTCCTTCTGACTCAACTTGTCCAATATTACTATTAACAGTAGAGGTTAGACCCATTGAATCCGGTATATAATCCCACGCCTGATAAATTTTTTCTCTCTTCTCAGTAAAATATTCAAGTTGTACCATAAGAGTGCTATCATATTCAAACTCAAGCCCATAATTAGTCTTTTTTGCTACCTCCCATGTTACGTTTGGATTAGAATATCTATTAATGTTATATCCATTATAATAGTTGTTAAAGTCATTACCAAAAGTATAGCCCGTTGAGCCATCACTAAAACTTACATCAGATAAATAAAAAAAACGGTCTTGTTCAGAGGAAATTCCATCGTTACCTACTAGACCATAACTAAAACGTAATTTTAGCATAGTGACTTTAGGCAGTAAAGATTTTATAAATCTTTCTTCAGAAAGCATCCATCCTCCTCCAATAGATGGAAAAAAGCCAAAACGTTCTTTTTGTGCAAATCGTTCAGAACCGTTATAACCAAAATTAAGTTCTGTAAAATATTTTTCTTTATAATTATAGGATACTCTGCCAGAAAGGCCCATATTTCGTCGTGGAAGAGTTGAAAATGCATTTTCATTATTCAGAGTATTTAATGACTCACTAGCATAATAAACAAATAAAGCCCCTAAATTATGCTTACCCCCATTGAATCCCCTATTGTATTCAGTTATTAATTCGTAATATGTGTTGCTATTACTTTCTGTACTAACTTCTGGGTTGTTTAAATATTCGGTACCCTCTTGAATTTGGTAAAGAAAATAATTTACTCCCTGTTCAGAGTCAATTTCAGCAACTCCGTAATAAAATGGTGTATATTCACGTTGCGTAGAATTCCGTGAATAACTCTTTACAGAAGCCATTGCACGTAATTCTAAACCAGGTGTTATAAAATCCAAATTTTGTCTAAGTTGGGCTTGGGATAAAATTGTTGATTGTGAATAATCTCTATAACCCTTTACCATGTCAGCATATGGGTTTGGATAACCTCCAAGTCCCTTGTTTCCAAAAAGTGTATGATTAAAAATTTCCTGATTTGGAACATTATTATAGTAAGCAGGAAAATTAACTGGATTTGCCTTCATTACGCTTTTAAATATATCGCTACCTGAATTAATAGGACCGTTATAACGTTCGAAAAGAGAGGAAAACTTTACGGCTACTTCAGTACTACTTGTCAAGTCAATATTAATATTAGCCCTTAGATTAGATCTATTAATTTTAATATTGCTATTAAAATTACTCAGTGGGTCTACATTTAGAAGTCCATTATCTATATTATGAGAAACAGACAAATAATACTGAGCTACTTCTCCACCCCCAGAAACATTTAAATTTAATTTTTTATTTTCTGTGTAATCCTTAATTAAACTATTTTGCCAATCAAAGTTTGGAAAGAGGTTGGGGTCTAAATTTTGCTGAGTTCCATCAATTTTATATCTGGAGTAAACTGGCAAAGCGGTTTCATCTCGCATACGAAGGGCTTCATTGTAAAGATTCATATAAGAAACTCCTTCTAAAAATTTATTGACTTTAGACGGCATTGAAAATTTATTTTCGTAGCGCACAGAAACCTTAGCTCTACCTTTTATTCCTTCTTTAGTAGTAACTAAAATTACCCCATTTGCACCTCTTGAACCATACAGTGAGGTTGCTGTAGCATCCTTCATTATGGAAAAACTTGCAATGTTGTCTGGTTCAATTCGAGCTAAATCATCAGTAGTTACTTGAAGTCCATCAATTAAGATAAGTGGATTATTTTTGTAACCAAAAGTCGTTACACCTCTAATAAAAAACTGAGCATTATCTTGACCAGGTTCACCGGATCGTTGATAAGATATTACACCTGCGAGCTTACCTGCCAAGCCAGCTGTAAAATTTGATGTTGGCTGTTGTAACTCAGCAGGTTTTATTGTACTTATAGAACCAATTACACTATTTCGTTTTTGTTTTTGGAAAGCGACAACCTGAACATCATCAAGTTCTTCAAAATCTTCCTCAAGAATTATGTTAATATATCTCTGATTATTTACTGAAATTGTTACAGTCTTAAAGCCGAGATACGAAAAAATTATAGAAGCATCTTTATTGGATACATTCAAAACATACTTGCCATCCAGGTCCGAGACAGACCCATTATTTGTACCAGATTCAATCACAGTTACACCAGGAAGCTGAACACCTGCACCATCAACAATCTCACCCGAGACTATGTGTTGTTGAGCTAATAGTCTTGTGCAAAGCAATAAGAGGGATAAAATTAGATAGGCTTTTTTAAACATAAAATTTATTAATTATAATTTTAATTAGATTATAACTTTCACAAAAATTATTTTTTTATAAACTTTGAAAAAGCCTTGTCGTATTTAATAAAATACATGCCTGATTTTAAATCACTCACATCAACTTTGTTATTAATTACTTTACGCGTATCTATTTTAGCGCCAATTACAGAATATATAATTACTTCATTGATATTTAGTCCAGAATCAATATTGAAATGTGAAATAACTGGATTTGGATAAATAATAAATGAAAATGATTTTAAATCATTAATAGTTAAACTACTGGCGTTAGAAAAGAACCAATTATCAATGTACATCATTTCAATATTGTTGCCAGCAGGATCAAACTTAAATCCAGAAACAGATGTTAAATTTAATTCTCGCTGTTCAGGAAGTAGATGAAAATCTGATAGAGGGATAATTATTCTATTCCAATTAGAAGATTCAGATGGCGTAAGGGTACTCTTTTGTTCTGAACCCCCGTCAAAAAAGAAGAAATCAAATTCCTCACCATTTTTAGACCAAACATCCATAATCATGTGAGTCATTGCTGTAAAATCTTGTGCTGTTCCACTATCAGTGGAAGTAGCCTCAAGATAAATACCGCCATAATTAAGGTTTTTTAATTTTATAACACTATTACCGTTTTCAAGCTCAAATGGTGCTACTAAAACACCATCATTCCAAGAAGCTGAGTTAAATGGACCTGTCCAATCAAGACTTGTGTAAGTGTCTCCAAAAATAGATTTCACTGTGTTACTATCAAAAGTAGGGTCTGAGCTATTTGAATCAGGTTCTATATCTGAAGGAGGAGTACATGAAACTGAACTGTCTTTATAAAAAAGAAGATTTGAAACATAAAAAACAGAGGGGGTTCCCGAAGCATCATTGTTCCATTTAAACTTTTGAATTGCAGTTTTGAGTAGTTCTTTTTCTACAGTGTCAAAATCACATATTTTTAATTTTATTGTATTCCATTGTTGCCCATTTACTTCAATAATTTTTTTAGACTCAGGTTGAATTTCGTCTAATAAAAAGAATTGTATAAAACCATCTTCTTTTGCCCAAATATCCATGTGAATGAAATCGTATGTTGAAATATCGATAAAAGGGGAAGCAAATTCATTTCCGACATAACTTAAATTTGTAAATTTCATTAGTTCCTCATTGATACCAGAATACTTTTCGAGGCTACTTCCACTCCAAGAAGCATTAAAAATATTTCCATTGGTAGAGGGTGTGCCTTTTGTAAAAACATCAAATGCATATCCATTTTGATAGAGGCCAGTCCAAATTGGTAGAACTTCTGTGTTAGAATATCCTGGATTTGGTGCCTGATCAGATGGAGCAGATGGTAATGGAGTGCTCCCTTCAGAAACAGTAAAATCATCTAAATATCCAACAACCTTCTCTGAATTACCTTCCATATTAAATTGAATTACAATCTGATCATATTCAATACTATTTGTTAGTTCATCACCAAATTCGCGTTTGAAATCAAACTCAATATTATTCCATTGATCAGCCACTAGCTCTTTATGAATACGCTTATCAGAATTGTAAGGGGCTGAAAGATCTCTATTTTGTAATCTAAAGGACAACGACGGGTAATCTGTAGAACCACTAGAAGTACCATCCATTAATACAGACGGTACGTATGCCCGTACATTAAATTTATTTAAAGTTTTTAAGTCAAGCTTGTTTTCATATTGTACACGCATTTGGCTCCAATAATTACCTGTATCATTATATTTTAATACTTTATTTGAAGGATCTGTTGGATCAGTAACAACCGTCAGCTCAACTGCTTCAGCTCCTGGACTACCTGGCTGGTAGCGAATTCCATTATTATAGGTTGTGTCATTATTTGCATCAATATTAACAGAGCCTTCGAAATCATCTCCGACAGGACTTATAGTTTCGTTAGGCACAAATGCACTTCCCTCAACAATTATTAAATCATCAAGATAACCAATAACAGCTTCATTGGCACCCTCCATATTAAACTGAATTACAATTTGATCATACTGAGTATCATTAATAACATCATCCCCAAATTCTTTACTAAAGTCAAATTCAACAGTTACCCATTCTCCGGAATTACCAAGCTGCTTATGAATTCGCTTGTCGGTTTCCCAGGGTGAACTCAATTCTCTATTTTGAAGCCTAAAAGACAATGAAGGATAATTAACATCACCACTATTAGAACCCTCATACCCCGCTTGAACATACGCTTTAATAATAAATTTATTAAAACTTGATAGGTCCATTTTTTTCTGAGTCTGGTACTTAACATTGGCATAAAAATTTGTACCCTTATCGTCGTATTTTAAAACCTTGTTTGATGAATTAGTTGGATCTTCAGCAATCGTAATTATAGTATTTTCAGCATCATCAGGTTGATAACGTATTCCATTGTAAAAAGTAGAATCCATTTCAGTTCCATTATTTTCCCATATACCAGTTTCATCGCTTGCGGATACATTAACATCACCTTCAAAATCATCTGGACTTGGGACCATAGTTTCTTGTGAGAAAATAAAAGAACATGAAATAAAAAATAATATAGTAAAGAATGGTTTCATAATATTTTTTGAAATGATAATTACAAATAAAAAAAATTAAATTATTGTATAAAATATCTCGCAAATTTATTGAATTAATAATGAGAAAACATAAATGTTTCAAAAATATTCTAGTTGCAAAAATTCTTTAGTGGGTTATTAAGTCAATGAGTTAGAAAAACAGGTCAAAGCAGTTTTTCTGAGTGGCATGGTGTAAAAGATGACTGAAACTTTTATTTGTTGATATTTAACTATCTTACTGAAACCAACTAATTCCTAGTTTTATTTTTTTGGATATATGTCTTGGAATCTTTATGAAAACAGCAAAGTTTAATCATAATCTAACCCACTCCCTAGCTCATAAAGAACACCTAATCCATCGGAGGATTTTGGCCAAATGAAATTAAGCTTGGCTTTGGGTTGGGTGTCTCCAAAAAGGACATCTGCAATTCCTTCTCCAGCCATACCAGGCAAAAAGGACGCAACAAAGGCATCAAATTCGTCTACTTTATCGTGTACCAGCAATGGACGACCACTAATCATTAGGACGATTAGTGTATTTCCTGAGGCAATAACACGATTTAATGTTTCTTGATCTGCAAGGTTTAAACTTAAATCTCCATCATCACCATATCCTTCAGCATATGGATATTCACCAACTACAGCTAAAACAATACTACCTTCTGCAATTGTAGTAGCGTTTGGGCTATAGGTCACATTGGCATCGGGGGCAACCTGTAAAATCCCTTTCAATATAGTTGTTCCGTTTGGCTGTAAAACACGATTCTGCATAAAGCCAGTGAAATCTTCAGGAACCACTAAACCGTCATTGTCTAAATCAATTTCTTTAAAATTAGTTGTCCAATTATTTTTTTCAAATTTGCTCTCATAAACTTTTTTTAGTTGGCTGTAATACTCTTTGCTTGTCAATTTCCCATCTGCATTATAATCTAAGAAAGCAAAGTCAGGTGTAAAAATACCTTGCCAATCTGTTGTCCATCCACCGTTTTGAATGCCAAGGTTGTTTGCTGCTGATCCAACTACAGTGATGGTTTCATTTTTCGACAATGGTAGACTACCCATGTTTTTAAGTAAAATAGTTGACTTTTGGACTGCTTCCCGAGCCAAAGCCCTGTGTTTCAATGACCCAATTTGATCTAAATAAGCATCATCGATAAACGGGTTGTCAAATAAACCGATCTCCATTTTTACTTTTAAAATCCGACTTACAGCATCATCTATTCGAGCTATACTGACATTACCCTCATTTACTGCGTCAATTAAATACTTAATAAACGTTTTGTAGTGCTTGTTTTTAGCATAAGAGGAATCTCCTTGCCTGATTCCCGGAACCATAACCATGTCAATGCCGGCGTTAATGCCATTAATTACATCAGACTTATAATCACCAGGAATTTGATTAATCCCACCCCAATCAGAAACAACAAAACCTTTAAATCCAAGATCATCTTTTAAAAGATCATTTATAAGCAAATTGCTACCATGACATTTTTCTCCACGTAAACTGCTGAAGCTTACCATAATGGTTTTTACATCAGCTGCAATTGCTCTTTCGTAAGGTGGTAAGTGTAACTCGCGTAATGCCGCATCTTCCAGCTGAACATCGCCTTGATCGATTAAATATGAGTGTAAACCGTCTACTTCAGTACCCGTCCCCCAAATAGTTCCGCCATCCCCAACAAAGTGTTTAGCACAAGCGGCAACTTGCTTACCACCTGTATCCTTTAGCAGGGCTTGGTATCCATTTACGGCTGCTGTTGTGAGTCCATTTACAATTTCTGATGTTTGCCCAAAACCCTCATAAAAACGTCCCCACCTTGGATCTTGAGGGACAGCGACGCAAGGAGAAAACGTCCAATGGATACCAGTAGCAGCAACCTCAATCGCTGTAGCTTTATTTACCCGAAACACCAAATCTGCATCGTTGGCTGCGCCCAGGGCAATATTGTGTGGAAATACTGTTGCACCCAAAAGATTATTGTGCCCATGTACAGCATCAACTCCATAGATTATCGGAATGGCTAGGCGGTTTCCCATGGCGATTTTTTGAAATCCATTGACCATGTCAAGCCAATCTTTTGGCGTGTTATTTTTTGGAGCACCTGAACCTCCGCTTAAAACAGATCCGATGTGATAGGTTTTAATGTCGTTAATATCATCAAACATGCGTAAATCTACTTGCGTCATTTGACCTACTTTTTCAGCGAGGGTCATCTGATCTAAAATATTAGATACTTTTTCAGCAATTACACTTGCATCTTTATCGTTTGATAAGGTAGAGCAGGCAGTTAAAGACAATAGAGTTAAGAGTATAAAACTAAATCGCATTTTAATTAATTATTTGGTTATAAATTTTTTTGAATATATACTTTTTTAAAATTTTAAATTAATAATTCAGTATTAAAGTTCATAAACAAAAAATCATGGCTTTCTAATGTTTGTTACTAGCTTTTGGATTTCTTTACTTGGTTCGGGAGTGCAGCTAGTAACTACAATCGTAACAATAAAATTAGCTAACATGGCTATTGTGCCAAAGCCTTCTGGAGAAATGCCAAACCACCAATCAGCTTTGGTACCGGCTCCAAACCAACCAAATTTAAATTTTAGCATATAGAAAAGCATCAATGAAACCCCAACCAACATCCCGCTTATTGCCCCTTCTCTATTGATACGTTTTGAGAAAATCCCAAATAGTATCGCTGGAAAAAAAGATGAAGCTGCCAGACCAAAAGCGAGGGCAACTGTTGCTGCCACAAATCCCGGTGGATTGATGCCAAAATATCCTGCCAAACAAACAGCGGCCGTAGCTGCTATACGAGCAGCTATTAGTTCTCCTTTTTCTGATATATTAGGCTTAATCATTTTTTTTAGTAGATCGTGAGAAACTGCTGAAGATATCACCAAAAGTAAGCCTGCTGCGGTTGATAATGCAGCTGCCAGTGCGCCTGCCGCCAGGAGGGCAATAACCCAATTAGGTAAGTTTGCAATTTCTGGATTGGCAAGTACCATGATATCCACATCCACATCCAATTCATTAGTTATTGCATCTGCTGAGTATTGAATAAGTCCGTCATCGTTTTTATCAGTAAAACCAAGTAATCCTGTGGTTTCCCACTTTTCAAACCAATAGGGCATTTGCTCATACGGTTTGTTACTTACGGTTTCAATTAGGTTCGTCCTAGAAAACACAGCTATTGCTGGTGCCGTAGTGTATAGAATAGCAATAAACAATAGTGCCCACCCAGCAGACTTTCTTGCATCGCTTACCTTTTTAACAGTAAAAAAGCGCACGATTACGTGAGGCAGTCCTGCTGTACCAACCATAAGTGCCATAGTAATGCAAAAGACATCAAATAACGATTTGCTTCCAGATGTGTATTCATGGAAACCTAATTCCTTATGCAACCCATCTAGTTTATCCAAAAGATAAACTCCTTTAAAATCTGTAGCACCAAAACCAAACTGTGGTATTACATTGCCAGTAACCATAAACGATATGAATACAGCAGGTACCATAAAGGCAAAAATGAGTACACAATATTGTGCTACTTGTGTGTAAGTAATGCCTTTCATCCCGCCTAATACGGCATAAAACAATACGATTCCCATACCAATAAGCACCCCAGTTACTATATCCACTTCCAAGTATCTAGAGAATACAACACCCACACCACGCATCTGACCAGCGATATAAGTAAATGATACAATAAGAGCACAGAAAACGGCTACAGAACGGGCCGTATTTGAGTAGTAACGGTCACCAATAAAGTCAGGAACCGTAAACTTTCCAAATTTTCTCAAATAAGGCGCTAAAAGAAGTGCCAGCAAAACATAGCCACCTGTCCAGCCCATAAGGTATACGGAGCCGTCATATCCACTTAGCGAAATAATACCCGCCATAGAAATAAAAGAGGCAGCAGACATCCAGTCGGCTGCAGTCGCCATTCCGTTAGCTATGGGGTGCACCCCACCTCCTGCTACATAAAATTCTTTTGTTGAGCCAGCACGAGACCAAATAGCGATACCTATATATAATGAAAAACTCAGCCCGACAGCAATCCAAATCCAATATTGAAGTTCCATCTATTCGTCTTTATTTAATTTTTTATCTAAACGATTCATAAGGTATATGTAAGTAAAAATGATGATTACAAAACAAAAAATGGAACCTTGTTGAGCAAACCAAAACCCGAGTTTAAAACCGCCTATTTTTATTGTGTTTAATTGTTCTACAAATAAGATTCCACAACCAAAAGAAACGATAAACCAGAGGGTGAGTAGAATGCTGATGTACTGGACATTTTTTTTCCAATAGGTGTTTTTCATAATTTAAATATTATATTTTTTTCGTGAACGTTTTACAAAACCCGAAAAACCAAAGATGATGAGATAGCACGGAATTAGGATATAATAACTCTCCTTTGCTGCTAAGGCCAATGCATCTGCAGCTTCTAATCCTGAATCAATAAGCGATTCTTTTCCGCTATCGACAAGTCGACCATACAATGGAGGAATTATGGCACCTCCTGAGATTGCCATAATAAGCATGGCAGCAGCAGTTTTAGTATGTCTACCTAAACCGTCTAAAGTCAAAGGCCATACCGCAGGCCAAACCAAGGCATTTGCAATACCTAGAGCTGCTACAAAAAGAACTGATGTGAATCCAGTAGTACTAATTATACAAAAGCTAAATACAAGTCCAATCACAGCGCTGATTTGCAAGGCCTTATTCTGACTTAAATATTTTGGTATCAATGCAACGCCAAGTGCATAAGTACCCACCATAGCCATTAGCGTAAAGGTGGTAAAGAATTTAGCTTTTGATGCTGATATGCCCAGGGCAAGTCCATAGGCGATAATAGTATCTCCAGCTATCACCTCAGCGCCAACATATACAAATAAGGTGAGCATACCAAACCAAAGTTGTGGGTATTGAAAAATGGTTTTTTTAGATCCAGCCTGTGTTTCTTCTTCTAGACTAGCTTCTGCCTCTACGTGAGGAAGAGGTGCGCGACGCATCAATAACCCAAGCACAAATAAAACGGCTGACATTACCAGATAAGGGACAAAAACACTATCAGCCATTTGATCTAAAAGGATGGCCTTTTCGTCTAAAGAAACTTGATTTACAATTTCTTTAACCTCATCAATACCACTTAGAAGTAAAGCGCCAAAAATAACTGACCCTAGTGCACCAGCAATTTTATTTGCTATTCCCATAATGGCAATGCGTTTGGCTCCACTTTCAATAGGTCCTAGAATAGTAATATATGGATTGGCAGCAGTTTGCAAGATGGTCATTCCAGTCCCTTGAATAAAAATACCTGCCAAAAACATCCAATAGGTTCTAGCTTCGGCTGCAGGAATAAAAACTAAAGCACCGGCAGCCATGAGAAATAATCCAATAGACATACCTTTTCTGTAACCTATTTTATTTAACAAATAAGAAGCTGGCAATGCCATTACTACAAAAGATATATATGAGGCTGATGCCACCAAATATGACTGGGCTTCAGTTAACTCATTAATGGTTTTCATAAATGGGATCAGTGCCCCGTTCACCCAAGTGATAAAGCCGAAAATAAAAAATAACCCTGCGATAATGGCAATGGCTGTTTTGTTGGATTGTGTTGATTTCATCTACAATAAATATGTAACATTTATAACTTTAACGTTATTAAAATTGCAAGTCAATAAAATTTTAGGCAATGTATTAATTTTGATTACAATAAGTTAATTAGTAAACTTAAGAATAAATGCGAAAAAAACAGCAAAAAACAGCAAAAAACAAAATTAATTGGTTAAAATTGTGCAGCAAAAAAAATTAATTAAACGATGATTAAGTCAATTATTTTTACCTGCGTTTCAATATTATTAATCGGATGTAAAAACAGTTCTTCCGACAATGGCGGGGTTAGAAAACTAACTTCCTATGTCAATACCTTTATAGGTACTGGTGGACACGGGCACACCTACCCTGGGGCTACGTTACCTTTCGGAATGATGCAACTTAGTCCAGACACCCGACTCGAGGGCTGGGATGGCTGCTCGGGTTATCACTATTCAGACAACCATATTTATGGTTTTTCGCATACCCACCTTTCTGGAACAGGAATATCGGATTATGGGGACGTGCTGTTGATGCCTACAAACGAAATCGTTTTTAATAATGGGTTTGACGGCAAAAAAGGCTATAGGTCTGCGTTTTCGCATGACAACGAAAGTGCTTCACCTGGAAATTATGCGGTTCACCTGGACGACACAAACATAGATGTTTCACTAAGCGTTTCACAGCGCAGCGGCATGCACCGGTATGTATTTACAGAAGGCGCCGAACAAGTAGTCATTCTTGACCTAGCCCACCGGGACAGGGTACTGGATGCTGAAGTTTTTATTGAAAAAAATCAATTTATTTCTGGATACCGCTTCTCAAAAGCCTGGGCAGAAGACCAACGTTTATTTTTTGATATTAACTTTTCAAGACCTTTTACCAAAGTCACTCTTCTTGATGGAAAAACAAAGGGTGAGAATGTAAAAGCTGCCTTTGAGTTTGACCGTAGTGAAACGAACGTACTAGAGGTTGGGGTTGGAATCTCTGCCGTGGATAAAGAAGGTGCACGTAAAAATAGAATAGCCGAATTAAAAGACAAAACTTTTGATCAGCTAAGTGAAGAAGCAAATGCCATTTGGGAAAAACAATTGAATAAAGTCGTAGTAGAAACGTATAAAGAGGAGGATAAATATAACTTCTACTCAGCTCTTTACCACGCCATGGTTGCTCCAAACCTATACCAGGATGTAGATGGACGTTACCGTGGCATGGACATGAAAATTCACCAGAATTTGGATACTAAATATTACACCGTTTTTTCATTGTGGGATACATACAGGGCGGCCCACCCCCTCTACACCCTTATAGAGCAAGAACGCACCAACGATTTCGTCAATACCTTCTTAAATAAATATGACGAGGGTGGCATTATGCCCATTTGGGATTTATCTGGAAATTATACTGGCTGCATGATTGGCTATCACGCGGTACCAGTTATCGCAGATGCTTATTTAAAAGGCATTCGTGGTTATGATGTAGACAAGGCATTTGAAGCGATGAAACACTCTGCTGGACAGCAAAAATTAGGCTTATACAGCTATAAAAGTACAGGATATGTTCCAGTAGAAACCGAGCCTGAATCTGTATCCAAAACATTAGAATACGCCTATGATGATTGGACCATTGCCACAATGGCAAAGGCCCTTGGTAATGAGGAAGATTACAAGACTTTTATCAAGCGAGCTCAACATTATAAAAATGTATACGATCCCCAAACCAAATTTATGCGTGGACGATTGAATAATAAATGGTTTACGCCTTTTGATCCATATGAAGTAAACTTCAACTATACCGAAGCCAATTCCTGGCAATACAGTTTTTATGTACCTCATGATGTTTCGGGACATATACAGCTTATGGGTGGAAAAGCTCAATACGAGCAAATGCTAGACAATCTTTTTGCTGCCAAAACCGAAACTTCGGGGCGTGAACAATCGGACATTACAGGACTAATTGGGCAATATGCACATGGAAACGAACCAAGCCATCATATGGCGTATTTATACAATTTTGTAAACAAGCCTGCTAAAACTCAGGCCATGATTCGCAAAATTCTTGAAGAACAGTATTCAAATGCCCCTGACGGGATTTCTGGAAATGAAGATTGTGGGCAAATGAGCGCTTGGTACATATTCAGTGCGCTTGGTTTTTATCCTGTTACACCTGGAGCAAATAAATATATTATCGGCTCACCAATTGTTAAATCTGCCACCATTAATTTAGAGAATGGTAAAACATTTCAAATCAATGCTCCAAATAACAAAAAAGATAAGCCATATATTAAAAATGTATCGCTTAATGGCATTGACCACCATCAGTCCTATTTAATACACAGTGACATTGTCAATGGCGGTAGCCTAACCTATGAAATGAGTAGAAGAAAAAGTGATTGGGGATCTTCAGATGAAAACATACCTGAAACAAAAATTGAAGATTTTATCATTACTACGCCACCCTTTATTGAAAAAGGAGACACTGCATTTGAAAACGAGACAACGATTGTATTGAAAAGCATACAGCCCAAAGCAACAATCTACTACAGTTTGGATAAAGCTTTTATTGAATATAAATCGCCTATTACTATTACTGATGATAGTGAAATAAGTACCTATGCTATTTTTAATGGAAAAAAAAGTGCATTGCTTAAAACAAAGTTCAGAAAAACAAATCCAAATATTAAAATCAGCTTAGCTACAACTTACTCAAATCAATACAGTGCTGGAGGAAACAGAGCACTTGTCGATGGGGTTTTAGGCAGCGAAGACTTTAGAACGGGTACTTGGCAAGGCTATGAGGGAGTAGATGTAGTTGCAACTGTTGATATAAGTAAAGCAAAACAAATAGATAAGCTAGCTGTCAATTTCCTCAGTTCCCAAAAATTTTGGATTTTTTATCCAAAAGAAGTGTTGTTTTATGGCTCAATAGACGGTGAAAATTTTGATTCAATAGGTTCAGAAAAAATTGAAATGATAGAAAAAAATAACTCTGAAATTAAAACTATTGAGATTGATAATTTGAAGATCCCCTACCGCTACATAAGAATTGTTGCAAAAAATATAGGTAATGTACCTGAATGGCATAAAGGCTTTGAAGATGACGGACTTGGATGGGTTTTTATCGATGAAATACAAATCAAGTATTAAAATATAAAAAATGAGATCAACAATCATTACTCTTTTTTCGTTCTTATTACTGCTTGGGTGCAGCAAAATAGAAAACCTTTCTCTCCCTGCACTTTTTGCAGACAATATGGTTTTGCAGCGTAACACAACCGTACAGTTTTGGGGAGTTGCAGGCCAAAACAACGAAGTATCTATTAGTACCCCCTGGGGAACCCATAAAGGGCAGGCGGATGATTCTGGAAAGTGGCAAATTGGATTTTCAACACCAATTGAAAGCCCATCGTTCAGTATAGATATTTGTGATTTAAGCGATTGCATTTCTATTAATAATATCGTCTTAGGAGAAGTTTGGTTAGCTTCTGGGCAGAGTAATATGGAAATGCCCTTAAGAGGATGGCCACCTACAGATCCTATTTTAAACTCTGCAAATGAAATTGAACAAGCAGGAAACTTTGATTTGCGCTTTTTTTCTGTTGATCGACAATCAAGCCTTTTTCCAGCAAAAAATGTTCGTGGAAAATGGATGTTAAGCAATTCTATAAATGCAGCTGATTTTAGCGCAACAGCTTTTTTCTTTGCCAAGGAATTATATAAAGAATTAAATGTACCGATTGGAATTATTGACAGTAGTTGGGGAGGTACACCTGTGGAATCATGGACAAGTGTTAACGCCCTTCGTGAAACACAATTTTATGAAAATACTACTGATAATTTTTCTGAATCTGATGCGCGCTTAGCTGAATTTAAGCAGTGGATAGCACCACTTACATCTTTTCCAATGCCTGGTGCAAATTCCACACATGCGGACTGGATGGAATTGCCCTTTAACGATATGGAGTATGCCAATGAAATATATGACGATAAGAATTGGTTTGACATTGAATTTCCTGGCAATTTTAATGATGTTTTTGGAGAAGTTGTTGTAAATGACTTTGACGGTGTGGTTTGGGTCAGAAAAAGCTTTTATTTAGAGGATTTGTATGATGCCTATTTTCTTGACCTAGGTTTAATTGATGATATGGACTTTACTTATATCAATGGTGTTTTTGTCGGCAGTTCATTTCAAGCTGAAAGTTTTAAAGAAAAGCGGTATAAAATTCCTAAAGGGATCTTGAAACAAGGTAAAAACGTAATATCTATTAGACTAATTGACACGATGGGCCCAGGAAGAGTGCGGTCCCCCATCAGCCTAAAAAGTATCAATAACTCCACTATAAATTTGGAAGGCACTTGGAAGGTAATTCCATCAGCGGAGTTGTATGAAAATAATTTTTATCGGTTAGACGAAAATTATGTCAAAACAAACCCTAGACCAGATTTTATAAAAATCACCTCCTGGACACCTTCAGTACTATATAACGCCATGATTCACCCACTGATTCTTTACAAAATAAAAGGGGTTATATGGTATCAAGGAGAGGCTAATGTTGGACTTGAAGATGAATATGAAGCTGTTTTTCAAGCCATGATAAAAGATTGGCGAAAACAATGGGGGTACAAATTCCCGTTTTATTTTGTGCAGATTGCGCCTTATAACTATGAAAACGGTGAGTCGGCAGCACTTCGTAATGCACAGTATAAATCTACAGCAACTTCAAATACGGGTATAGTATCAACACTTGATCTTGGAAATGCTAAAAATATTCATCCAGCAAACAAGACGGACGTTGGCAAACGTTTGGCAAATCTCGCTTTAGGTTATGATTATGATGTTTTTGGAAGACTACGCGCTTCTAAGCCTGTCGGCATAACTCGAAATGGAAGTAAACTCATTGTGAACTTTGATTGTCAAGACGGAGGCTATGTTTCGTTGAAGCCAAATACAAATGAAATTGAGATTTCATCAGATAACATTACATATTATCCTGCAAAAGTTTTTGCTGACGGATGTAGTATTATTTTATCATCATATAAAGTGCCTAGGCCTAAATACGTGCGCCATGCTTGGAGCGATGTAAGCACAGGAAGCATCATAAATAAACATAATGAGGCTATTTGCACGTTTTTTTTGACAGTGGAATAATAAAGTTTACCTTGTGTAACAATATTTTTAAATATGACACAAACCCAAAAAAATTATCGAAACGCATTTATATTTTTAACCACTTTATTTTTTCTCTGGGGGTTTATAACTGTATTGGTTGACAGCTTAATTCCACGCATAAGAGATTTGTTCACTCTTACATATTTTCAAGCTGGACTGGTTCAATTTGCTTTTTTTGGCGCCTATTTTGTCTTGTCTATTCCTGCGGGTTTTCTGCTCTCAAAGATCGGTTACAAAAAAGGAATTGTTATAGGTCTTATTACCATGGCTCTAGGTTGTGCACTTTTTTACCCGGCTGCATCTTACCGAACATTTTCTATTTTTCTTTTTGCATACTTCATACTAGCCGGTGGAATTACTATTTTGCAAGTTGCCGCCAACCCATATGTAGCTGTGCTAGGTTCGGAAGAGGGTGCCTCCAGTAGGCTAAATTTATCACAAGCATTTAATTCGTTAGGCACATCAATTGCTCCTATTCTTGGGGCTTCATTTATCTTAAGTGATAAAGTTAAATCTAAAGATGAAATTGCCTCTTTAGGGCAAGTAGCAAAGGACACTTATTTATCTGCAGAAGCAGCAGCAGTACAATCTCCTTTTATCATCATTACGTTATTTATAATTGCACTTGCCGTTATTTTTATGAGGGTAAGGCTGCCTAAGATGTTAAGTGCTGCACCTAAAAATGGCTATTTAATGTTATTGAAAAACAAATCTTTAATGTTGGGGGCATTTGGTATTTTTATTTATGTGGGTGCTGAAGTTTCAATAGGCAGCTATCTAGTAAACTATTTCTACGATATGAAATTGACTTCTCTTATTAAAGAAAGCAACATGCTATCGTCTATTTCATCTACTTTGTTGGGTAAGAGTCTTTCAGTTGTAGATGACTATGGTATTCTAGGGTCTTTTGTAACCTTCTACTGGAGCGGTGCTATGATTGGTAGGTTTATAGGCTCTTACCTGACAAATATTATTAAACCGGCTCGGGTATTGTCCTTTTTTGCAATAGGTGCATTAGCCTTGGTCTTTATATCAGCACAAACAACAGGTTTGATTTCCATGATATCCATATTGGCTGTTGGGCTTTTTAATTCTATCATGTTCCCAACTATTTTTAGCTTATCGCTAGAGGGATTGGATGATTTAAAGCCTCAAGCTTCAGGAATTTTATGTACCATGATTGTGGGTGGTGCAATTATACCTCCAATGTATGGTTATCTTACAGATCTTTATGGATTTAAATGGGCATTTTCCTTATTGATTTTCTGCTATTTATACATCTACTTTTTTGGAAAAGTAAAATTCCGTAAAAACATAGTATAATGCAACATGATAGTTGAAATTTGTGCGAATAATTTTCAATCTGCTTTAAACGCTCAAGAGGCTGGAGCAGACCGAATTGAACTTTGCTCTGAACTTGCAGTTGGGGGGATTACACCCAACTATGGACTCCTTAAAAAAGTTTCAGAACTCAAGATTCCAGTTCATGTACTGATTCGTCCTAGAAGCGGTGACTTTATGTATAGCGACTCAGAATTTGAGGTAATGAAGCAAAATATAGCACTTTGTAAGCAGTTAAACTGCTCAGGTGTTGTTAGCGGAGTTTTAAATAAAGATTTGTCTGTAGACATGGTGCGCACCAAAGCCTTGATTGATTTTGCCAGTCCTATGACGTTTACTTTTCACCGTGCCTTTGATTGGACTCCGAATCCACTAGCTACGGCAAAAAAATTAGCCCAAATAGGCGTAGTACGTATTCTAACTTCTGGACAGGCTGTCTCAGCTATTGAAGGTTTACCTATGCTTATACAATTGAGAAAAACTTTCAATGGAATTATACTGGCAGCAGGTGGCATCAATCTAAATAATGTATCACAATTTAAAGCTCATGGTTTTGAGGAAATACATTTGTCGCTAACTGTCCACAAGAAAACAATCGATGTGCCAAAAATATCTTTAAATTCTGCAAAACACTTTGACGAAACCATGCAGAGCGTTTCTAGTTTATCAATAATAAAACAACTTATTAGTCAAATAAATGCGTAAATACAATACTTTAATGATGGGGTTAGCTGTTTTGCTAACAGCCTGCCAATCCAAACAACAGAATACCCTAGTTTTGAAACTTCACGAAAATTGGACTGTTTCATCTGCACATGGTATGCAATCGTATCCAGCCACTGTCCCAGGGAATATCTTTTCAGATTTGATGGATAATGAAATTATTGAAGATCCTTTTGTTGGCGAAAATGAATATAAGGTGCAATGGGTTTCTGATTCTATTTGGGTATATAAATCTACTTTCAACCTGCCAAAGTCTGTTTTAAACAAACAATATATTACTCTTAATTTTGATGGTTTGGACACCTATGCAACTGTAAAGTTGAACGGCAAATCATTAATAAAAACAAATAATGCTTTTCGAAATTACACTATCCCAATAAAGGGATTGATTAAGAGTGAAAATGCTATAGATATAAGATTTAATCCTACCAGCATACACGAAAATAATGCTAAGGCAAAACTAGACGTTACCATGCCGGAAGGAAATAGAATATTTACTCGTAAAGCGCAGTTTCAATACGGTTGGGATTGGGGGCCTGTACTGAATACTAGTGGTATTTGGAAAGATATTTATGTAAAGGCATGGAATATGGCTGCCCTCGACCATATCTACCTAGAGGAAATTGCATACACTGATGAAGAAGCTAGCTTCAATGTAAATGTTACGCTAACTAATCCCGCTGTTGTAGGCAGCAGTATAGAAGTAGAAGTAGCAGGAAAAGTCTATGTAATTGAATTAAACGAAAAACAGACCGTTTATTCGGTTCCAGTTAACATAGAAAATCCCACCTTTTGGTGGCCACACAATTTGGGAACCCCCCATCTTTATAAGGTTGATATACGCCTAACCAAAAATGGGGAACTATTGGATGCAAAAGAACTTAAACACGGAATTCGAACGGTGGAATTAGTTACAAAGCCTGATGCAATGGGAGAGTCTTTTTATTTTAAAATAAATGGATCTCCCGTGTATATGAAGGGTGCGAATTACATCCCACAGCACAGTATGCAAAATCGAGTTACAACACAAAACTATAAAACGCTGTTGGGTGATGTTGTAGCGGCAAACATGAACATGTTACGTGTTTGGGGAGGCGGCATTTATGAAGATAACTTATTTTATGAACTATGCGATGAGAAAGGCATATTAGTGTGGCAGGATTTTATGTATGCTTGTGCCATGTATCCAGGCGACGAAGCCTTTTTAGAAAACGCCAAACAGGAAGCTGTAGATCAACTGACGCGTTTGAGAAACCATCCGAGTATTGTCTTGTGGTGTGGAAATAACGAAAGTTCTGAAGGCTGGCATCGATGGGGCTGGCAGGACGGAAAAACGGAAAAGCAAAAAGATAAAATTTGGAGTGATTATCTCAAGCTTTTCGATAGCATATTACCACAGCAAGTAGCTGATTACAGCAAACTCCCCTACTGGGAAAGCTCGCCAAAATTTGGGCGTGGAAACCCCAAATACAAGTACGAAGGCGATGCACACGATTGGTGGGTATGGCACGATGCATATCCCTTTGAACATTTTGAGGAGCACGTACCCCGCTTTATGAGCGAGTTTGGCTTTCAATCTTTTCCCAGTCAGAAAGTCATAGATTATATCATGCAGGGCAAACAACTTGACTTAAGCAATGGGGCAATTAAATCCCACCAAAAGCACCACCGCGGCTTTGAGTTGATAGATCAATACATGGCTCGGGATTTTCCCGTACCAACAAAGGCAGAAGACTATGCCTATGTGAGCCAATTGGTTCAGGCCAAGGGGATGCGTATGGGCATTGAGGCACACAGACGTGCAAAGCCCTACAATATGGGCACGCTCTACTGGCAGTTGAACGATTGCTGGCCGGCAATCTCATGGTCCAGTATTGATTATTTTGGGCAGTGGAAAGCTTTGCATCATGCCGCTAAGGAAGCTTTTGAAAATGTACTTATTTCTTTTGAGCATGCGGATGGTATGCTACAAGTGTATGTGGTGAATGACCATTTAGAGGCCTTAGACGGAACACTGTATCTGTCTATTAGAGATTTTAAGGGGAATATATTATGGGAGACTGAAGAAGCGGTAGCAATACACCCTAGTTCTAGTCAAGTAGTTTATAGATTAGCAATGAATGAGTTTGAACTAAATACCTCAAGTAGTTTTTTACAAGCTTCTATGGGGGAAGCCAAGAGCTTATATTATTTTGAGCGCCCCAAAAACCTTGAGTTGGAAAGCAGTGAAATAGATATGAAGGTCTCAAAACAAGCAGACGGTTTTATCATTATACTTAAATCAGCAACACTACAAAAAGCTGTGCAACTAAGCGCTAGTAGCATGGGTGTTTTTGACAATAACTATTTCGATCTGTTACCCAATCATGAGAAGCAAATTTATTTTTCTACAAAGGATACAGATGTCAATTTCCAACTTCTCAGCCTAAATTTATTGCCATAAAAAAGAGGCCTGCTTTCGCAGACCTCTTTACTAAACATATTTAAAACTAATAAAAAGTATGTTTATTTAGCAAACCATAATTTGGTTGTCATCAAGTCAGGACCTTGTTCAGCCACTGCAGCTTCTACATTAGCTCCGTTTGAACTATAAGTACCAGTTCCGTATCTTAGTCTATGGGCCTGTTTGCCATTCATTTCCCCAGCAAAACTGACTATATCATCGTCATCAGATGTTATTACACACGCAGCAGGATACCCGGTATCTCTAACGATAGACCAACCTTCGTATCCATTGGTATAGTTAACTAACCAACGTTGCGTTGCTATTTTCTCTAGTTTTTCTTCCATAGTTCCGGTTAATGAACCCATATCAGAAGCTGAAAATGCAGTTGTAGGAGCTGTATTCCAAACAGCCATCGCTTTTTCTAAACCTAGTTGATAAAAAGTGCTAGCATCACCATTAGCGAGTCCTTTAACTATCGCTTCAGCTATCATAAAATGTGAATCAGCAGATGCCATTAATACAGTAGGGAATAATGGCATACCTTCATTTGTTTTTTGGGTTATGATATCCGCTGGATCAGAAAACATATAATCTGGCATGTAGCCTTTCATCTTTGGGCTTAACCTAGAAGGCATCCCTAAAAAATGAGTATTTTCTGGCATAGTTATAGTCAAATCAGCAGATGTTTCAGTCCAAGTATAATCGGTATCTAAAACAAGTCCAGCTTTATCAAGCATGTTTTTAACATACGCAACATGCTTATCGATAAGAGCAAGACCTTCACCAGCTGTAGGCTTCAGAATTGTCATTGTACCACCAACAGCAGGCTTAGCCATAAGAGATAATCTTGGATCATTATTTTCTCTCAAGATATCAATCATTGCCTCAGTGGTTTTCCATTGACTGCCAGTAAAATTATTCCAAACATCTCCATATGATGAAGAACCACCCCATATATTTGTTTCCTCAGCAAAACCTTCAAACATTGCATCAATATCAGCTAAAACACCTGATGTAATTGCTTCAGAAGCAGCAGTTGCA
>MDSV01019192.1_pt1 | contig 60437 bp, 61 predicted proteins | sample 810851 | NCBI WGS metagenome assembly MDSV01 (sample SAMN05326640, study PRJNA326480) | marine metagenome | isolation source: seawater | place: Atlantic Ocean: North East | collected 2012
CGTTGATAGGCTGGATGTGGAAGCGCAGTAATGCGTGCAGCTGACCAGTACTAATAGCTCAATTGGCTTGATTTATGCACTGAAAAAAATTTTTTAAAAAATTGATAATATGATCTTAATTTCACATCGTGGAAATATAAGCGGAAAAAACACTGATCTTGAAAATTCTCCTGAATATATTAATTCAGCATTAAAAATGAAATACAATGTTGAAATAGATATATTTTATTTCAAAAAAGATTTTTATTTAGGTCATGACAAGCCAACTTATAAAATTAAAAAAAATTTTCTTAAAAATAAGAATTTATGGATACATGCAAAAAATTTTGAAGCGTTGTCAATGTTAAAAGGTAATGCTCACAACTTTTTTTGGCATGAAAATGATCAATATACTTTAACTAATAGAGGTTATATTTGGACATACCCAGGTAGATATCTTGGACCTCAAAGTATAGCGGTCTCTTTAAATAAAAAAAAAATTGCAAAAAATATTTATGGTATTTGTTCTGATTATGTTGATTTTTACAGATCAAAAAATTATGAATAAGTTTAATGAGTTCGCAAATAAATATAAGTTTATGATTTAAAAAAAAATAAATTGAATATTATTGTTTTATTAGCTGGTAGAAGTTCTAGATTTAAAAAATACTATAACACCCCCAAACATCTAATAGATATAAAAAAAAAAACAATGATACGAGCAGCTGTGGAGTCAATCAAAATTAAAGCAACATATATTTTTGTTGTTTTAGAAAATAAATTTATTAGAGAAACAGTAAAAGAAATTAATAAATTAAAAGTAAAAAAAAGAATATTTAAAATTAAAAATATAACTAGAGGGCCTGCAGAGTCAGCATACTTTGTAACAAAAACATTAAATTTAAATTCTGAACTCATGATTATTAATTGCGACCAAATTATGAATTGGAATCCTGTATACTTTTTAAATCATGTTAGAAAATTCGATGGTGGAGTAGTTACTTATTATGAGCAAACAAAAGCAAATAGTTATGCACTAGTAAGTGAAAATTTGTTAGTAAAAAAAATTAAAGAAAAAAAAGTTATAAGCAATATATCGTTAAATGGGATACATTATTGGAAAAAGAACAAATTTTTTAATGAGTCATTCATAAAAATGAAAAGTAAAAATGAAAAAATTAATAATGAATATTATATTGCCCCGACATATAATTATATGATTAAAAATAACTTAAAAGTTACAATTTATCATATCCCTAATGAACAGCATAATTCTGTTGGATCGTATGTGGATTTAAAAAAATATTTAAAAAAATCTAAATGAAAAAATATAAATTTAATACAATGCAAAGAGGATGGTTTATAGGAGATTTTTCTCCCTCAGTTTTTAAAACAAAAAAATTTGAAGTTGGTTATCTAAGTCATAAGAAAAATGAAAAGTGGGAGACTCATTACCATAAAAAATCTATTGAATATAATTTGTTAGTAAAAGGAAAAATGAAGGTTAACGGAAAAATAATAAATAAAGGCGAAATTTTTGTATTCAAAGAGGGTGAAGTTTGCTCTCCAGTTTTTTTAAAAAACTGTGAAATTGTTGTTGTAAAAGTCCCTTCATTGCCTAAAGATAAATTTGTAGTTAAAAAAAAATGAATAAAAGGATAAGAAAATTTTTAAAAGCTTCTTCTCAAGTTGATTTAGAAAACTATACATTGGTTGAGTATGACCTATCTTCAAATCAAAAAAAAACATTATTAAATCTTGGCACTGAAATAGCAATTGGACAAAGTGTTGGGAATCCTTATGTAAAATCATCCTTAGAGACAGATACACTAATTGAAAAATATGCTGCTTTTATAATTTCAGATTTATCTGACCCGTTAAATAGAAAAAGTGGCAAAGTCACAATTGCTTTTCCTTTAATAAATTCAAATTTTGAAGAAGATGGAATAAATCATTTTCTTTGTCAAATTCAAGGTGGGAATTTAGATATAAATTCATTTAAAAAATGTAGAGTTAATTCAATTTTGTTTTCAAAAACAGTTAAGAGAAAATTGTACTTAAAGAAACCAGGTATAGATGGAATTAGAAGTTTTTTGAATAATAAGAAAAATCCCTTAGCAGGAGCTATAATAAAACCTAAAATAGGTTTGACGCCTAATAAAATGTTAGATGTTGTAAAAAAATTAATTGATGGAGGTGCTGACACAATTAAAGAAGACGAAATTTTAGCAAATCCTAGCTATTGTAATTTAAAAAAAAGATCCGAAATTATTACAAATTATTTAAACAAGATTTCAAATAAAGTTGTTTACCTTTTTTGTATTAATTCTGACCCAATTCAAACAATTGAAAAATTTAAGCTATTAAAAAAAATTGGCGCTAATGCTGTTCATTTAAATTATTGGTGCGGTTTTGGAATTTTTAGAAATTTGAGAAAATTAGATAAAAAAATGTTTATTATGTATCAAAAAAGTGGAGAGAAAATAATAACTAATAAAAGTCATAATTTCGGGATTTCTTTTTCAGCATTAGTAGATATCATATCTGTATTAGGTTTAGACATTATGCATGCAGGCATGATTGATGGTTACACAGATGATACATTAAGTGAGCTAAAGTTGTATTCAAAAAAGTTACAAACTAACAAAGTATTTCCAAGTTTTAGTTGTGGTTTAAGACCAGAACATATTAAAAAATTATCCAAAAATTTTACAAATGAATATATTGCCAACTCAGGCTCTTATGTTAATTCCCACCCAGATGGACCGCAGGCAGGTATTAAGTCAATAGTTGATGCTATCTCAAAATTAAAATAAGAAAATTTAATACAATTATCTTTAAAAAAAAAAATTTGTTTTTTTTAATTTTAATTTTAAATATTTTTTTTTTATCAAATAATTTTGGGAGTGTATTTTTATAAAAAATTATTTCATCTATATTATTTATTTCACCAAATTTTATTTTTTCATAACTAAAATCATGCTTATTTATCATTATGTTTAAAATGAGGGAAGTCTTTTTAGATTTAGTTAAAATATATTTATCAATTTTTTTTATTATAGGTTCATTATTCATGACAATTATAATTTTATAATCTGATTTGAAATTTAAATTTCTTTTTAAAACAAACTCTTTTTTATTAATCTTTAAATTCTTTTTATTTAAATAATTTTTTATTTTTGCTAAATTAAAAAAATTAATTTTAAATTTGCTTAAAATATTCTGGTCAGAAATATTTAAATATTTTTTTAATATATAAAATTTTTTTAAATCGCTATTAAATTCAAACTTATCATTGTTGATAATTTTTTTTTCTAATATGACTCTTTTTTTCCAAAAAGTTGGAATACCTTCAATTAAAGTTTGCCAATCAGATCCATCCTCTTTTTCAGCAGAATTATAATTTAAAGACGTGTTTATATAAATATCACAATTTTTTTTGGGAAGATCTGAATAGAACACTTTTAAAGGATTTTTTTTAAAAATGTTTTTTGGAATGAATAGAGGACTCACTTCATTTATACCCATTCCAATATGAGAATAACCATGAAAATGTCTTGATATTTCAAACTTTGGAATTATTTTATTATAAAGAATATTATTTATTCTCTCTGTTTCGTCTGGCCTTCTAACTAATTTATTTTTATTTAATAGGAATTTTTTAATCAAATTTTGATTTGCAATTATTCGATTTTCTGGCTCTCTTGTTTTAAGTGTAAAAGATATTTTATTTTCACTCTTAAATTTATATAAATTTTTATTAAACTCAACATTGGAATAATATCTTAAAGATGGTTGCCAATGACTATATTCTAGCGCATTTAATTCATCAGATTTTATTTGATTTAAAAGCTGTTTAAAAATTATTTTATTGTAATTTATAAGAATATGATCATGGTCACATGCAAGAAAAACTAAGTCATTTTTTTTTTTTATTTTTGAAAATTTTGTATTCCAGTCTGATGAGCTTTTGATTTGAAAATTTTCTATTGACGGATTATCAAAATTTTTTTTTATAAAGTTATTTAAATAATTAAACTTTTTCTTTGATTTAAACTGCAAATCATAGTTGATGAAAACCTCTGACCATCTTATAACGTTTAAACTTAGCAGAGAATATTTAAATATTTCGATATTTGAATATTTTTTATACAGACCTGTATCATAATAAGTACCAAAGTTTGAATTGTCTTTCTTTTCAGTCAAAAATGTATTAATTAACAAAATCACAATGAAAGATTATTACTATCTAAATTCAATTAATAATCAATTTAAATTCTGTTATTACAATTGGGAAACCTGGTATTACACTTCTTGGAGTGATCTAGTTTCAAAATATAAAAGAACAAAACTTGGATTGGGATGGAATGTTTTGGCTATGCTAATCACTATATCGATAATGTCATTTGTTTGGTCAAAGATTTTTAAAATGGATATGGTTGTTTTTTTTCCATATATTTTTAATGGATTTGCAGCTTTTTTTTTTTTGAATGCATCTATTACATCTAGCTGTGTACTACTTTCACAAATTAATAAAGATATTTATCTAAATTTACCACTACCTTTCTTAGTATTGATTTTAAGAAATATAGGACAACACTTTTTTAATTATATTCATTATTTGCCGATTATATTTTTTTTTACATTTTTTTTTGTTAGAATTTAGTATTTTCAGTTTATTTTTTTATTTTTTAGGAATAGTTTTTTTAGTTTTACATGCAACTTTGCTTTCAGCTATATTTTGTATAATTTCAACCAGATACAGAGATGTCTATCCATTAGTTGTATCTATTATGTCAGCAGCAACTTTGCTAACACCAATTATGTGGAATAAGGATATGCTGGGTTCAAATGCAAATTTTGCTTATCTAAATCCATTTACTTTTATAATTGAAATAGTTAGAGAACCAATACTTAATAATGTACCAGGACCAAGTGTATATTTTTTAAATATAGTCTTTTTATTTTTTTCTTATTTGATTTTGCACTTAATAGTTAAATACAAAGGGGATAGGTTAATATACTGGGTGTAATAATGGCTTCAATAAAATTAAGTGATGTGAGTTTGAAATTTCCATTGAGTTATGATGCTAGAAGCTTAAGGGCAGATCTGTTAACTGGCTTCAAAACTCAAAATAAGAATTTTTCATTTATTTCTGCTCTTCAAGATATTAACCTTGAAGTAAAAGATGGAGAAAAAATTGGGATTGTTGGATCTAATGGGAGTGGCAAATCATCTTTGCTGAGAATAATCAGTAAGATTTTTAAACCAACAGAAGGAATTGTAAAAACTGAGGGAAAGTTGTTAACAATGTTAGATTTGAATACTGGATTGCAGATGGAGTCCTCAGGTTTAGAAAATATTTATTTAATATCTTACTTAAGAGGCTATAAAAAAAAAGATATAAACCAATTTATAAAAAAAGTTATTGAATACTCAGAATTAGGTGAAGCGATTTATAAGCCAGTAAGAACATACTCTTCAGGAATGATAACAAGATTGTCAGCTTCTATGGTTTTATGTTTTCCATCAGAAATATTAGTATTAGATGAATTTATTTCTGCTGGTGATAATGACTTCCATAAAAAATTCGAGAAACACATGTTAGAAAAAATTGAGGAGGCAAATATATTGTTATTTGCTTCTCATGATCATAATATGGTAGATAATATATGTACAAAAAAAGTTTATATGAATCATGGAAAAATAGTAAGGATTGTTAATCTAAAAGAAACTTTTTAATTTTTTTTCAAACTTATTCGCATTATATTTTTTTAAAGCCAAATATCTTTTTTTTTGAAAAATACTATAATACTTTTCATAATTATTTAATATTTTGTTAATATTACTATTTAAATATTTTGTTTCAGAAATAAAAGCAAAACTGTCTAATTGATCTTCATTAAGACATTTCTGTATTAAAGGTATAATATTTTTTTTAATAGCTAGAAATGTTCTATTTGTTGAAGATTTATTTTGAAAATTGTTTTTAGATAAGCAAATTAAAATTTTTGAATCATTATATAACTTATCACGTGTCTTGTAGTTTAAAATACTTTCTACGTGAATTTTTTTATCTATGTTAGAAAATATTTTTTTTCTATAATTATTAATTTGTCCAGTAAATAAAACATCAATTTTTTTTTTATTTTCATTTTTATTTTTAAAATTTTTTTTATCAAATAAATGAGGGATAAATATATATTTTTTTTTAAACTTTTTACATATATTAAAGAAATTATTATTATCGTAAGTAGATATTATCCCATCACAAAATGGAAGTAATTTTAAAAAAAATAAATATCGATCTTTCATCATTAAATCAAAATCATTTAATTTATAAGTTTCTAAAAGTTTATTAAAAATACTTTTTTTTATTCCAATATCTAAAAGTTTATTTTTTTTTTCTAAATTATAAAAATAATTTAATAATTTTAATTTTATATATTTAATTATATTTGATTTATGACTAAGAATTTTATAGTGATTAAATGTAAAATCTTCGTTTTTAGCCCAATTAGAACAAGTAAGCTCTTCTGTGACCACGATATAATTTTTTGCAATATTTTTATTTTTTAATTTATTTTCAACATTTTGCCAATAACTCGGATGATGTCCCTCGTAAATTAAATTTATGTCAGTTTTGATGATATTATTTGAAATTTTAACATTAATTTTGTTTGATTTTAATACTTGATATAACATTTCTGCGTTATCTCTTAGAGCCTCATAATCATAATGACCGTAAGAGGAAATATTAATTTTTTTTGTAAAACTCATTAATTTTAAGTGATATTTTTTTTATGTGTGTCATATTAATATGATGACCAATTGGTAGGCACAAACATTCGTCAAAATATCTTCTTGTTCCACTAAAACTATTTCTAACTTTTATTTTTTTTAAATTAATTTTATTTACAGGTTTTCTGTTCCACTGAATTTGAGTCTCAATGTTATTTTTAATTAAAAAATATTTAAGCTTATCTCTTTTTTTTACTAAAACTTCAAAATTTTGAAAAACGTCTTTGTATTTATTTTTTTTTTCTCTTTCTTTAAAAGGAAAGTATATATTTTTATTATTTTTTAATTCTTGATAATATTTCTCTGCTGATTTTCTTCTATGTTTAATTACATTATTAATATTTATTAATTTTTTATTTAGTATTACTGCCTGAACATTATCAAGCCTTGAGTTAGTACCATTGGATATAACTGAACCTTTAAATCTTCCGTGGTTTGCGAAAGCTCTAATCTTTCTCCCCAATTTTTTATCATTTGTAACTAAACATCCGCCGTCGCCATAACCACCTAATATTTTTGTTGGATAAAAACTAAAAACAGCAAAAATTCCAAAAGATCCACTTTTTTTATTATCATATTCTGCCCCAAATCCCTGGGCACTTTCTTCAATAAGATAAAGTTTCTTTTCATTGCAAATTTTAAGTACCTCTTTCATTTCACAAATCATACCGTTTAAATTTACACAAATAATTGCTTTTGTCTTTTTGTTGATATAATTTCGAACTTTTTTAACATCTAAAAGTCCATATTCATTTATGTCTGCCACAACTGGAATATGTCCTGCAGAGATAATGCTATTAATTGTTGCGATGAAAGTATGTGATGGAACAATAATCTCAGAGTTTTTTGGTAAATTTAAATTTATGAGTCCAATTTCTAAAGCAGATGTTGCATTGCCACAGGTGATGACATCTTTTACATTTAGATATTTTTTTAAATTATCTTCTAGCCTGAATATTTCTTTTCCAAGTATAAATTCACCCTCTTTCAAGTTGTTTATAATATATTTGGAAATATTTTTTTCATATAGTTTTGGGTAATTATAAAATTTAATTTTCAAATTCAGATCCAATTTTTTAAAGTTTTTTTAATGCCTTCCTCAAGCGTAAATCTTGGTTTCCACCCGATACTTTTAATTTTCGTTAAATCAGGAACTCTTCTAGGTATATCTTCATAATTTAATCCTAATTTTTTCTTCGCATTACGATATTTTATTTTTGATCTAGATTTCGATATTTTAACAACTAATTTTGCAAATTTGCTAATAGATATCTCATTATCATTCCCAATATTATAAGTTTTATTATAATTTTTTTTACTTTTTAAAATTTGATAGAAAGCACTAATACAGTCGTCAACATATAGAAAGCATCTCGTTTGTTTTCCATTTCCATAGATCTCTAAATCTTTGTTTTTAATGGCTCTTTTTATGAATCCGTCAACAACTCTTCCTTTTAAGTTTGGTCCATAAATATTAAAAAGCCTAACACTAATAAAATTTATTTTTTTAAACATGCTTGTTGCATGTAGATAATGTTCAACCATACTTTTTGCAGTTGAGTAACACCATCTTGATGTTGAAGTTGAGCCAAGTAATCTATCATCATCTTCTTTAAAAGGTATTTTAGGATTTTTTCCATAAATTTCTGAAGTAGAGGTGTAAAATAATATCTTTTTAGTATCCTCACAATGTTTAATAATTTCTAAACTTGGCTTTAGGTTAATATTAATTACTTCCAATGGATTAGTTAAATATCTTTCAGGTTCTGCAATTCCAGCAAAGTGAAAAATTAAGTCATGATTTTTTATTATTTTTTTTAAAAATTTATCATCCATTATACTTCTTTTCAAATAAGTTACATTTTTACTTTTACTGATCAATTTTGGTGCTGACTTAATATCGACAGCAGTAAATTTTATATTTTTTTTAATTAAAGACATGCTTAAATGATACCCAAGAAAACCAGTCGCACCAGTTATTAATATTTTTTTATTATTAATCATTAATTTTCTCTTCTCACATTATCATATATAAACTTTTCACTATCTAATAAATGTATCTTTGAGCTTCCAAGCATCTCTTTGGTAATCAAAAGATTTTTTTTAAATAGTTTTAATTCTTTAGGTGTAATTGACATTTTATGATCTGGACCTTTTAAATTTTTATTTAAAGTAAAATGCTTTTCAAAAAATCTTGCTCCAAGTGCAAATGCTAATGTTGCTGATTTAAAACCAATGGTATGATCTGAATATCCTAATATGTAATTAGAAATTTTTGATAAATTATTCAATCTGTAGATATTGGCGTCTCCATCTAATGTTGGATAACTAGAAATACAATGCATTAAACAAATTTGATTCTTATTTTTCTTAAAAAATTTATAAATTCTATGGATTTCATTTTTTTTATTTTGTCCTGTTGATATAAATATAGCTTTTTTAAAGTTTAATAATTTTTTAAGAAGTTTTCGGTTAGTAGTTTCAAATGAAGCAACTTTAATTGCATCAACATTATTTTTTAAACAAAAATCAACACTTTGTGAGTCAAAGGGAGTAGAAAATATTTTTTTTTTAAACTTTTTAGCATAATCCCATAAAATTTTTTCTTTATCAAAAGATAACTCCATATCCTTAAAAAAATGAAGAAACTTTAGATTTTTATTCTCAAACCTCTCATCTGTTACATAAGTTTGAAATTTAATAGCGTCTGCACCATTTTCATATGCCGCCTGTATTAGTTCTTTACCTAAATTAACGCTGCCATTATGGTTAATTCCCAATTCAGCAATAATAAATGGTTTGCTAGATAAAGTAATTTTCAAATTTCCAATATTTATTGCTTTGATCATCAAAAAAATTTAGGGTATTCCTTTATTATTAAAATCTCATTATATCAATGACATATAATAAATCTAGTTTTAAAATTTTTTTACAAGCAAGGTATGACTCAAAAAGACTTTATGGCAAATCCCTACTTAATTTTCCAGAAAAGAATATTTTAAATTTTTTAATTAAAAGACTAAAAAAAAATAAATTTAATATCCCAATAGTTTTATTAACTACTAACAGAAGTGTTGATAAAAAAATCATTAAATTAGCAAAAGAAAATAAAATCGATTATTTTGCAGGTTCTTATAAAAATGTTTTTAAAAGATTTTTTGATGCATCTAAAAAATTTAATACAGAAAATATAATAAGAGTTTGTGGAGACAATCCTTTAACAGATATTAAATTTTTAGAGGAATGTATTAATAAATATAGCGAAGGTGTTTGTGATCATTTATCTACATTTCACAGACCCAGGGTACCCTATGGTACTGGGTGTGCTATATTTAAATCCTCTTTATTAAAAAAAAGCAATATTAAAAAATTAAATAAATTTGATCTTGAGCATGTTGAACCATTTTTTTTGAGATCAAAAAAAATTAAAACACTGTTTTATAAGTCAAAAAATAAAAAATTTAATAAATCTGGGTTATCATTTACAATAGATACAAAAAAAGAATATTTTTTTGTAAAGAAAATATGTGAGGATATTTATAAAGAAAAAGGTTTGAACTTCGATATAAGAGATTTAATCGACAAAATTGAAAACTTAAAAGTTATTTGTTTTTTAAACGGAAATTTAGGTCTTAAAATTTTAAGAAGATTAATAAAATTAAATATCAACCTTACATCAGTAATCTTACATCCAGCCTCCAACGCTTTCAAAGACAAAGAAATTGCTCAACTTTGTAAAAAAAATAGAATTAAAGTAATTCAACCAAATAGTTTAACAATCAAAGAAAAACCTTTTAAAAAAATTATAGAAAACCAAAAAGCAGACCTTTGTTTATCCATCTGGTCTAGTTATATATTTACAAAAGAAGTTATTGATCTTTTTCCAAGAGGGATCGTGAATCTACACAATTCATTTTTGCCTGAAAATAAAGGTTCAAATGCCAACATTTATTATATACTCAAAAATCAAGATCCCGGTGTAACTATTCATTATGTTTCAGAAAAAATTGACTCAGGTCCAATTATAGATCAACACAGATTTAAAAATAATATTTTAGATACTGGATATAGTCTTCAGAAGAAAATGGAGAAAGAAATGGTAAAAATTTTATTTAAGAACTGGGATAATATTAAAAATTTTAATTATAAAACATCAAAAATACAATCGTATAAAGGTAATTATAATTTTAGAGGAAAAATTTTAAAATCAAAAATAATAAATTTAAATAAAAATTATAAAGCTTTAGATTTAATTAATTTTATGAGAGCTTTTACTTATAAAGGTTATCCAGGAGGTAAACTCAAATACAAAAATATTTATTATGAGTGCAAAATATCTATAAATAAAACATGAGATTAATTTATTTATTTAATGATTTTAAAAAAATCTTTCTCAAACAAAAGAAAAATAATTTAGACTATAATTATGTAGTTAGGACAAAAAAATTTAGCAACTCAAGTAGACAGAAGACAGAACACAAATATATAAATAATATTTTAAGAAAAAATGATATTAATGATGTATTAGATTTTGGATGTAATGATGGTAGATTAGCTCTTTCTATAGATAAAAATATTAAATATTTTGGAGTAGATATTAATACCAATTTAAAGAGGACACATTTGCATTCACAAAATGTTCGAATTTATAACAAAGAAGTTTTTTTAAAAAAAAAAATTTAAATGTATAATTCTATCACATGTAATTGGTCATCTAGATAACCCTATAAATATAATTAAAAGATTAACAAATAACTTAAAAAAAAATGGAATCATAATAATAATTACACCAAATAAATATTTTAAATTTTTTATTTCATTTAAAAATTTATTTAACAATTATTTACCAGATAATACTGTTCTAAAATATTATTCAAAAAAAGAAGTTTTGGATATTTTACAAAAAATAAATTTAAAATTATTTTATTTTAAAAAATATTCTATACACAACAACTTGATATTAAAAAAATTAATGGGTGAAAGATTAATTTTTGTTGTAAAAAAATGACTATAACGTGTGTTCTTATTATTGAATATAAAAAAAGTTTTCTTCTACAACTTAGGGATAATAAAAAAAATATACCTGAGATGAACAAGTGGGGTTTTTTTGGAGGAAAAAAGGAGAAGACCGAAAGTAATGTAAAATGTATCAAAAGAGAAATTTTAGAAGAATTAAATTATAAAATATCTAAGCCATTTTATATTGGAAAGATTAAACATAAAAAATATTTAATTAATATTTTTTTTAAAAAGACTAGAAGAAAATCTTTTAAAATAAATGAAGGTTCTGGCTATGGTTTTTTTAAAAAATCTCAAATAATTAATAATAATTGTAAACTAAAAAGTTCAGGTAAGAAATATTTGTTAGGGAAAAGCTCATTAAAAGTATTTAAATATTTTACCAATAAAAGTTGATTTTTTTTTTTTTTTATTAAAGTGTATTTTTTTGTAAATATTTTCTATCTTGGGACTATTTTTTTGAATTATTTTAAAGAATTTAGGATATTTTTCTTGAATAAATTCATAATTAATATTTTCATAATCTTTAAAAATATAATTCTTCAATATAGCTATTTTTTTTTTATAAAATAATTGATTAATAAGAGTTAAATAATTGTTATAATTATTAATTTTAAATTTTTCTTTCTCAATCTTATTTGAAAAAATGAAGCTATCAAATGTATCGATATAAGAAGAAAATAAATTTTTGTAACTAAGAGCTTTGACTAAATTGAACTGATTATAGTAAAAACCATTTTTAATAAAAGACCAAGGAAATGTTTTGGGAAGTATATTGGTAAAATAGTAATAAAAAACTTTAGCTCTTAATATGTTATTTTTGCTAATTGTATTGTTTTTTTTTAATAATGTTTCTATATTACTAAAATATTCTTTTTTATTTTTAGGTTTGCATATATATTTTTCATCTGAATAAGAAGTATTAGTGCATACAATAGGTTTTTTGCCGATCATTGCCATTTCTAATCCAGTAAGTGATGTATAAACTATACCTAAATCTGCTAGTTTTAATAAATCATAAGTATTAATCTTATCAAAAGGTCCAATAATTTTTAAATTTTCGTGATTATAAAATTTGTTTTTTTTTAATACACTAAGCGATGTTTCATCTGAAGATTGATAATTTATTACATCTTTGTTTGGGTTGTAAGGAAAAGGATGACATCTAACAATAATTTTAATATTTTTTCTCACTATTAATTTATTTATTGTTAGGTTAAGCCATTCTATATAATTTTTAAATATTAGATTCTTCATTCTAAAGTGTTGTTCGTAACCATGACTAGGTAGTAAGAGAATTATTTTATCATTTTTATTTATATCTAACTTTTTCAATAAACTTTGAATATTTTTTTCTTGATTAACTATTTGCGTACCTGGAACTGTGTTATATTTTTTATTTTGCCAATAACTCGCATAAGATGATTTAAATGTCTTATTTATTTTATTAGTACTTTTTATTATCTCATTTTTCTTTTGTATGCTCAAAGTTTTAAAGTACTTTTTAAATTCTCTAAATTGAAAATCATCTTTTATAACAGATGAATAATTCCATGAAACTGACAATTGCTTGTCGCTTGCTCCAAATATATTGTAATCAATTGAACAACAATCTATATTTAAGTATCTTAAAGTTTTAAATACCACTCCCCATTCATATAAGAATGAACCTGCGGGTACTATCGCGCTTGAATATTTATATCTTTTCACAACAGAAACAATCTTCGAGGAAAGATTTATATTTTGATTAAGTTTATTAAGGTAAATTTCCTTATATCTTTGACTTTTTTTATCTAGATTAATTTTTCTTAAGTGGTTTGAAGCGTCGATTTCTGATTGTTTTTTTATAATATTAAGTAGTTTCAGACTCAGTTTAGTTTTTTTAACTTGTTTTATATTAAAAAAATTTAGGTTTTTATTTAATTTTTTCCTATCAATATTTTTAAAAAAAGTACTAATTTGTTTTTGATCATCTTTTGTGTCCTTATTATCATGAGTATAAAAATCATTCCAATAGTAATCTATCTTTAAACCTCTAGCCGAAACTATTCCTGAAATTAATAAAAGAAAGTTATGCCAGTGTGGAGTTACAGTAAAGGTTAATATTCTATGTTTTGATATTTCTTTCTCAAAAAGTTTAATTTTTTTTAAATGTCTATAAACTTTTTCAAATTGAATCATTTAAAATTGTTTTTTCAGATTATTTTTATTTTTTATATTTTTGTCATCAAACGAATATTTTAATCTTTTTATATACATTTTTTTTTATATAATACTATTACTTAATATTTATTAAAAAAATTGAAATAATTATCTTAATCTTAAGTCATAAATTTATACAGAATGCTTGAATTGTGGAGAAAATAAAAATAGAGTAGGAATGAATGCTATAATTTTCTAATAGTAAATATTTTATGCAAATTAATCTTACAAAATGAATATAAAATTTAATTTAAAGGATACAATTCCAATAATTAGTTATTTTTTTAAAAAAAAAAGTGATCTAGAAAATTTAAAGAAAGATAAAAAAGCCCATAAAAAAAAATATTTAGATTTTTATGAAACGTGTTTGATAACAAAAAATATTCATGATTGTGATAAACATGTATTATTTAACGTATCTAAGAATGAAGACCTTAATCATTTAAGAAAAAATGGTTTTGTAAAACTATCTAAAATTAAATTTAAATTTGATGAATATAAATTTAATAAAATATTGGACGATAAAAATTTATCAGTACATGATGAAATTGGTGTGGCATCTGTGATTGACTCTTCAAAGCATTTTCCTGAACTTAATCAAATATTAGAATCGGATTACATTAATAATATATGTAAATCATATTTGGGGAGTGATGCTTCTGTGAACCATATAAGAGTTGAAAGACTTGAACAAAGATTATCAAGAAATGATGTATCAGGTTTATATCATCATGATATGGTAGGACATAGATTAAAAATTTTAATTTTATTAGATGATGTCTCAGAAAATGGTAGGTGCACTTCTTACACAGTAGGCACACATAAAATTAAATGGAAAAATTATGATTACGACCAATCGAGGTATGATAGTGAGATTGTTGAAAAAAAATTTAAAATTAGTAAGTTCCATGGAAAAAGAGGAGATATTTTCATTTTTGACACTAATGGACTTCACAAAAGAGATGAAAATCCTGACAAATCAAAAAGAGCAGTAGTTTTTATCGATATAGCAAGTCACAATAAGTGTCAGGTATTTAAGCAATTGATACCTGATAAAATACCTCACATTTTTCCCATAGGTTATTATAGAGAACAATATTTTGATAAAAATATTGATATAGAAAAAACATTATTAAAAAATGACAAAATTAAATTTAAAAATAATTTTTATTTTTATGAGTCGGATTAATGATCTATTTAAATTATATTCATAATATCAAAATATATAAGTGAAAAAAAAAATATTACTTTATGTAGGAAATCACCACATTTCTAATGTTGGAATTCAAGATTATATACAAACATTAAGATCTTTGTTTGCGAATACAGGATATGTTTTAACGATGTCAACACGAATACAAAACCTATTTTTAAGAGATTTTTATGCTGTTATTTTCATTGAAGAATTTTCAACAACAGCAAAACTATCTCAATCAAGTTTATTTTTAAGAAAATTTAAAGGAAAAAAAATATTAATACTTACAGAGTTCATAAATGATAAAAAAGAAACCCTGAACTCTTTCGAAAATATTTTACAAAATGAATATTCTTTTTATCTAAAAATAAAAAAATTAATAAATTTATCTTCAAAATATTTTGTTTTAAATATTATTTTATGTAGTCTTTCATACTTACTAGAACTTATTATAACATTAAGATCTTTTATATTACAAAGAATACCTGGTTTTTTTTTCAGAATTTTAATAATCATTCCTATTCTATTATTTTTTCCAATTATAAACTTATACCAGAAAACAAAACTAATAGATCTAGTAAGATATTTAGCAGTAAAGTTCAGAAAAATTAGATTTAAAGGAGATAAAAAATGGAAAAGAATGATAAGACTTGGCAAAACTGAAAAAGATTTTGACCAATATAAAGAGGAAATTTATATGAAAACTAGATATTTGGGTCTAGTTAACATAATAAATGATTTTGATATAATCTTAACAAGTCATGATAATATATCGCCAAATAAATTACTAAAAAGAAATATACCTGTTGAGCGAATATATTTTAGTCTTCAAAATCAAAAAATTGAGATAGATAATAAAAAAAAAATTAAACTTAGTTTTTCAGGTTATCTCAACAAATATCGTTATGACGTTTTAAATTCATTATGCAAAGATAAAAATAAGTTTTTTGACTATGAAGAAATTGATGAGATTATAAAATATTCAAAACCTAGATTTATTAAAAAAAAATATGCTGGAAAAAATATTTGTTCAATTCATATAAAAAAATCAATAGAGTGGCCTTTTTCTAGTCCTACAAGATATATTAACAGTATAAATAAAAACGAGATACCTCTTATCCTAGAGAACTTTCAGGATAAAGAGTCAACATTATTAACATTAAAAAAAAATATCTTAATGATTAACAATTGGAATGAATTAGAAAAAGAAATAAAAGAGTTAAATATGAGATTAGAAGAATATAAATTAATATTGCAAAAAAATGAACAAAGTATAGAAAAAATTATTTAATTAATTCAAATTAAATTGAATTTTTCTAAATTTGTATAAAATTTAAAAATGGTGAATAAAAAAGAAATTTTAAATATTTACAAAAAAATGCAACTTATCAGGTTGTATGATGAAAAGATTATAAGCGAATACAGAAATCAAATGATGCGTTGTCCAGTTCATTTGTCTATAGGACAGGAAGGTATTTCAGCTGGAATATTAAATGCTATGAAAAATAGAGATATTGTAATGTCTAACCATAGAGCACATGGTCATTATTTAGCTAAAGAGGGTGATGTAAGAAAAATGACTTTAGAAATATTTGGAAAGAATGGCTGTGCAGGTGGGAAAGGTGGTTCAATGCATTTAATAGATCTAAAAAAGAATTTTTTTGGCTCAACACCAATAGTTGCAAGTACAATTCCAATTTTAACAGGAATTTCTTTTGCAGACAAAATTAAAAATATTAAAGATAGAATTTCTATTATTTTTTTTGGAGATGGCGCATATGAAAGTGGTAACTTTCATGAATGTTTAAATTTTGCATCTACAAACGACTTAAAAATTTTATTTGTTTGTGAAAACAATTTTTTTTCAGTTTACTCACCTCTAAAAGTGAGACAACCAAAAAAAAATGCTATCTATAAAGTTGCAAACTCACATAATATCGACTCAAAATCTATAAATGGGAACAAAGCAGATGAGATATATAAAACTTCTAAATTTCTCAGAAATAAAATTATTAAAACAAGTCGACCAAGTTTTCTAGAATTAAATACCTATAGATATTATGAACATTGTGGACCTAATAGAGATGATGACCTAAATTATAGAGATTTAAAAATAACAAAAAGTTGGGAAAAAAAATGTCCTATCAATTATTTTGATAAAAAATATCCAAAATATGAAAAAGATTTTTTAAAAATAAAGATAAAAATATCAAAACAGATTAGTCATATTTTCAATGCTTCAAAAAATGAAAAATACCCATTAAAAAATAAATTATTTACTAATTTATATGCAAAATAAAAAAAATATAACATTTGCAGATGCAATTGATAAAACATTTTATAAAATTTTTAAGAATAATAAAAATGCAATTATTATAGGATTAGGTGTAAATGACCCTAAAGCTATATTTGGAACAACCAAGACAATAAACGAAAAGTTTCCCAAGAGGGTTTTAGATATGCCTTTATCTGAAAATTCTATGACGGGGGTGGTTACCGGTGCATCCTTAAACGGGCTAAGACCAATTTTAGTACACCAAAGGTTAGATTTTGCTCTTTTGAGTATGGAACAAATTATTAATCAAGCTGCAAAATGGTTTTATATGTTTGATGGAAAAAAAAATGTACCAATTATAATTAGAATGATTGTTGGAAGAGGTTGGGGACAGGGCCCGCAGCACTCTCAAAGTTTACAATCAATTTTTTCACATATACCAGGTCTTAAAGTAGTTATGCCATCTACCGTTGAAAGTGCACAAAATTTATTATCAGCATCATTCTATGAAAACAATCCAGTAATTTTTATAGAACATAGATGGTTACATAATATTCAAGGAAAAGAAATTCTCATCAATAATAGAGAAAAAATTGGTAAATCAAAAATACTTAAGAAAGGCAAAGATATAACTATCATTTCAAGTTCTTATATGACAATTGAGTCTCTTCGAATTCTAAAATATTTAAATGAATATAAGATTGATGCCGAACTAATTGACCTGCAAACCATTTCACCATTAGACAATAAAACAATTGAACAATCTGTAAACAAAACAGGAAAGTGCTTAGTTTTAGATACAGGCCATAAAAGTTTTGGAGTATCAGCAGAAATTATTTCAAATATAATTGAAAATTGTTATGTAAATTTGAAAACTAAACCAATAAGAATTGCTAATCCAGATTATCCAGTTCCAACTTCATTTTCACTTTCAAAATACTATTATCCTTCAAAATTTCAAATTTTTGAAACTATATTAAAAATTTTAAAAATTAAAAAAAAAACCACCTAAAAAATTAATTTCATTGGATAGATTTCAAGATCAGCCCTTCCAAGGCTTCACAGGCCCTTTTTAATAAGTAAAATTACATTAATAAATTATTGAAATATTTTAAAAATTTATCCTTTTTAATCAACTTTGAATTTGCAAATGATTGACTATGTAAAGAAGATGCAAGATGGCTTATCAACATTTTATCTTTCATATCAAATTTTTTTGAGAAAAATAAAGATATAAGATAAGAAAAATAGACATCCCCAGATCCAATTGAGTCTATAAAATTATTCACCTCAAAGCTTTCAACAAAAAACTTACTATTTTTATTAAAATAATAACTTCCATTTTTTCCTGCAGTAATAATTAAATTCTTATATTTTTTTAAATATTGTCTGTTATTGGCATGAATTTTCTTTATATTATTTTTATCATCATTCGTAGTAAGTCGAAATTCATCTTCATCACTTGATAATAATTCAGCCTCCTTAAATTTATAAAACCTATTAAATCCAAAATTTGAAGAATTAGCTTGACAATTAATAAATTTTTTAATTTTCAGTTTGTTTAAGAATTTTAAAAAATCACCATTAATTAATCCATGCCCAAAGTCACATATCACAATCGCATCGTATTTTTTTTTTATTTTATTTATTTTATTTTTTGCAGATATATAATTATTTTCATTAATTTCTAGTTGGTCATTAGTATTAAGTTGAAAAATTTTATTGAGATTATAAAAATCTACAAACCTTTTTTTTTTTAACTATTTGATCATCTTTACAAAAGATTGGAACTACTTTTTTATGTATTTTCTTTATAAATTTATAATTTTCTTGCGTGCAAAAACTTAAGTAATCAATATTATTAAAATATTCATTTAAATTTTTTAAAATGAATAATGCCCCACCATGTTGGATTTCATTTTTCATGTATCTAGTGGAAATAAGATTATTTTTTCTTGATTTTCCTAGACTCTTTACGTAAGTAAATTCGTCTAATATTGTTTCACCAATCAATAATATCCTTTTTGATTTAATATTTTTAAATTCTTTTTCTAAATTTAAATTTTTTTTCTTTATTTTTTGAATAATTTTTGATTGCTCATTTGTATAATTAAGAAAGCTTGAATTAATTATTTTAGAAGATGAGTGCTGTATATCTTTTAAAATTAAAAATTTTCCTTTATTCTTTTTTAAAGATAATATTTCTTTTTTCAAATTTGCATCATCATTAATCAAACTTTTATAATCATTCCCTTTAGCATAATAATCTGGTTTTATTTTTTCTATATTTCTTTCAGCTGTAAGTGAGTTGCTTAAGACAACGTAATCAACATCTATATTAGATGCTATTGCTTCCATTCTTAATTTGTCATTAAAATAAGGCTTATTAAAACCTTTATTTACATATTTGTCAGAAGTTACGGAAACAATTAATATGTCTGCATGTTTTTTACATTGATTAAAATATCTTAGATGTCCAATATGGAGATAATCAAATACTCCATGAGCCATTATAATTTTTTTAGATTTTAATTTTTTTTTTAATTTAAAATAATTCTCTAAATTAATTATCTTATTTTTCATTATTTAAATTTTATTTTAAATTTAGTTTTTATAACATCGTCATTATCTAATATTTTATCGTTACTTCTTAACTTTAAATTATATATCCTAAGTATATTATGGTTTTGATCAGTATTAGTGATCAAGATTTTTAATCTATCCGAAAAGTGATCATTTACAAGTTCAAATTTAGGAAAATTCATGTAATCATTTTCTGTAAATAAAAAATTCTTTTTTTCATCTATTTTTTTCCATTTCTTTTCTTTACTGTCATATGTCTCAATTACCCAGTTTTTTGGCAGTCTAGATATTGATTCTGGGAAATGTTCTCCAAATTCGAAACTGTATGATTTCAATTGTACCTTTTTTTTTAAAAAAATTTCTAATTCAATATTATTAATATAATGTTTCTCATAGAATGACGATAAATTGTCATCAAATAATTCTTTCATATTATTTAATCGAGAAGGAATAAATTTATCATCTGGTAAGCTAGCTATTATATTTTCGTTAATACTTGGATAATATGTAGTAGACTCATCATACATTCTTTGATCAACTTTTTTAAGCAAAACAAGTTGAATACTGTCATTTAAAATTTTTATTGGTAAAAATTTATGTTGGGATTGATTTAAGATTTTTTTTGTTTCCTCTTTATATTTTGAAATTAATAAATGGGGTATTTTAGAATATTCATCAAAATATAAAGGCATAATTAAATAATCATACTCATTTAGAACATTTGTTAAATATTCTTTATATTTATTTCTAGATACATAAATCTCAGGGTCGCCAGCTATTGGTCTAATTACTTGCGAAACATTTTCAGTACTCATAGAAGCAGGAGTAAGGTTATTTTTAAGTCTATAAAAGTCTAATATTGGAGGATTATAGAAATTGTAAAATAAAATACCGATCTTTTTATTATTTGTTTCCTCAAAAATATTCATTGCAAAACTTTCTAATTCTTTAGGTTTAACAAGATTAGGATAGTTGCTAGAATAATTCGTTAACATATTGTTATAGCTTTGATGATTTAATTTATTATTTTGTAAAAAAATCAAAACAATAAAAATTGTAAATATAAAAGAATTTATTTTTATTCTTATAAAAATGAATTGAATTAACATTGAAAATATGCATATCAAAGGGACTAGCATTGGAATAGTTGCATGATCTACGAAAAAATTTACATCTAACCATGGACTTAGGTTAACAGTTAAAAAAAATAAAATAAAAATATATGTGAGGCAGCTGATTAAAAAAGAGTCATAATAATTATGAGCAAATGTTTTGACTTTCTTTATCAATATCAATCCAAAGAAAAGAACAATTAAAAATGAATTAGTGATTAATGAAATATAAAAAATATTATTAGAATTTTCAGTAATTAATTTCCCAGGGTAGTTGATAAATATTTTAAGAAAGTTTTTTAGTAAGCCTAAAATGGTGTATTTATGTGAATTAATTAAATCTGAATGGACTGAATAATAATCTGTAAGTGCACTGTAACAAAAATACATATACCAAATAAAGAATAAAAAAACTATGAAAACCGGTAATGAAATATTTATAAAATTAAACTTTATCGATCTATTTTTTAATTTTAAAAAATAAAATATTAATGGAAATAAAGAAAAAATTAGTAAGTAGAATATGGAGTTTCCCCTACTCCAGATAAAAAGTCCTCCTGAAATAGATAAAAGAATTGAAATAAATAATTCTTGCTTTTTTAAAAAAGCAAGTGTCAAAGAAAAAAATGACAAAGATAATAAAAAAAATTGGGTATCTAACATTAATAAGTTTAATGAGATTGTAGATTTAAATCCTGCAGAAAAAGGAAATGCAGCTAGTAAAAACGCTATTACCAAGTTCTTCTCTAAATTGTCTTGAAAGTTTTGAAGAAAATAAAAAAATGAAACAACAAAAATAAAAAAATAAAAATAATTTATAATATAATAAAAATATGTTTCAAAAGGAATTATATGTGCAAATATTACCATCGGTAATTTATAAGCATAATACCATTGTGAACTCATAAAAGTTTGTGCTGTGTGGTACAAATAATTATTTAGTAAATTTTTATGTAAATGTATTAAATTGACTGTATAAGAAAAAGGATCTCCAGTAGGAACTATGTTGTTATGGAATAGATGATTTATATTCAAATTAAATAAAAATAAACAGACAATAATAAAAAAAATTAAACCAATATTTTTTTTTTTAGACATTACACTCTTTTTTTATATTAATTAACTTATAAACAGAAACTTTATTAAAACCTTTTTCTAATAAGCATAAATTCCATTTTTTTTTTATAGAGCCCACTATTTCTTTTTCAAAGTGATGAAGTCTGTCGGAGTCCAAAAACATTATATTTTGGTTTTCTTTTATATTTTCATTAAAATTAATAATTTTTTCTTTCAGACTCAACACCGTGCTATCACTGAAAATCCATGAAATAGGATGAAAATACCAAGAATTTGTTTGAATGAAAAGCATTTCTGATAAAGGAATATGATCGACTGAAATAAATATTAAATCTTTATTGCTGTTACTAAAATATTTCTTTTTGAAATATATTCCTTCATTCAATATTTCTTTGTATATCATCATTGACTCTGGAAAATCTGTTTCAAAAAAATTAGTACTAACTAACTTCTTTTTAGAAAAAACGTAGTTTTTTAGTTCACATTCAAATTTCAGACAGTTTGAAACAAATTTAAATTTATTAATCTCGTTTGGGTGTCTCATATTTATTAGCTTATTAAAATTATTTGTTAACAAAAATGCTAATAAAATTACTGTAGTTGAAAATAAAAATAAATTTTTTTTTAAAACAAATGTTGGCAATACAACTTCTAATGTTTTGTAAATTATAATCATTAATGGAAAATATAAGAAATAAAGAGCAAGTGGAACACTCCTGTTAACATAATAAATGCCAATAATTACTCCAAGTATTGCTAAATTTAAGTAAGATGATGTAAATTTATCAAAATCATTATCAAATTTTAAAGAATCTCTAGTATCTTTGTTTTTCTTACAAACATAGTCAAGATACTTAATAAATATTAAGGAATATCCAATTAAGAATGGTATCCAACCTAAAAAATCTTTCATCTGTGGGGCGTTTGATATCACCCCTGCTTTTACCGTTATCAAAGAAAGCATATAATAATCCAAATAGCTTCCAAAAATAACGTAGTAATAAATATTAATTGATAAGTGAAAAATTAATAAAATTATGAATAAAGATCTTAATAAAAAAAAATAATTCTTTATACTTTGATAAAATATTAATTTTGCAAATATATTTCCAAAAATCAGTGCATTAGCATAAATAAAACATTCCAACGACCAAAGAGACGAAAATGAATATAAGACTGATATTAAGTAAATATCCAGTTTATTTTTATAGTAATTTTCTTTTGATATTATAAATGTAATCAAAAGGGGTAGCAAATATCTTGAGCCAAACGTACTTGGAAAAGCATTCATATTATTACCCATAGTAGAAAAATGAAAAATAATTATTATTAAACCTCCAACTAACGCTAATAATCTGTTATCAGAAATTCTTAATAGTATTAAAATTATCGAAACATAAGATAAAAAATTAATTATTCTAATTAGAATACCAAATGAAAAAAAAGTATTAGGTGCAAACTTAAAATAAATAGATCCGATATAACTTAAGCCCATACCATATTGGCTAAATACATCTACACCCAATAAGTTTCCTTGATTGATGGCCAAAGATGGTCCCAAATATGGGATATAATGATGTAAATCTATACTATACAAGTCTAAGTCTATAGATAAAAAAATAAAAGTTGGAATAAATATAAGCAAATATTTTTTAGGAATTGTATTAAATTGGTATTTACCTAATAAAAATAAAAATATACTAATAAAAAATATTAAAGAAATAAACTTAATTAAAAAAAAATCGCTTTTTATCAAATCAAGGTAAAAGTTCATATTTTCAGAACTTTCAAATCTAAAAAAAGGTTTATAAAAAATAATATTTAACAAACATAAGATTAAAAAAATTTCCAACCATCTTGTTCTTACTCTTTGTAGGTCTACCGGTAAAAAAAAAGAAAATATACCTGCTAAAGAGCAACAAAATATACTTAAGGAGTTTATTAAAGCAATTTTAATCCCAAACTGATAAAGCAATATTTCAGTAAATAATAAAATAGACAATGAGTTTACTGATATAAATATATAAATAAAATATCGCTCATTCTTTAAACAAAAATTAAAGTATTTATATGATATGATTGGTATAATAGTGAAACTAATTATAAAAATAAAAATATCAACTTTACTTGGAACTCTCGATACCAAAAAATCCCATGCACGCGGGTTTTCTAATTCATCTCTTAAGAAGAAAAAATCAATAATTATATAAAAAATTAAAAAGAAAAATAAATAAGAGAAGATTATTTTATAATAATGCTTTAAATCTATATTTTCTTCAGAATGAGATAAATAATTTGTAAATAATTTTATAGATTTATTTAACATCAATATATATTAAGACTTAATGCAACTATATTTAACAAAAAAACTAGCAAATAATACTTTTACTTTTAAATTTAGTAGATTTAAAAAAGTAACATTTCCTGAAGTGAAGATGGGCAATGTTTCTTTATACGACCTATTATTAAATAATAATGAATTAGATCTTATAAATTTTATTTCCTCACTTAAAAAAAAGTATAAAAATATATATGATTTAGGTGCAAATGTAGGAGCCCATTCAGCATTTTACGCTCAATTTTTTAAGCAAGTATATGCATACGAACCATATGATTTTCATTTACAAAAATTAAGGCAAGTAAAAAAAATCAATAAACTTAAAAATTTAAAGATTATTGGAAGGGCTGTTGCGGAAAAATCTGGAATAAAGCATTTGTTAATAATGCTCAGGAATACAACAGCAAATAATTTGTCAGATGCTAAAAGAACAAGATACGGCAAAATTATTAAAAAAAAAGTTAAATGCGATGATATTAATAAAGTAAATTTAAGTGCAGATTTAATTAAGATAGATGTTGAAGGGTTTGAGGGAAAATTAATAAATGCTATTAATTTTTCTAGTGACCAAAAAAAGAATGCTGATTTTATAATAGAGATACATAACGAATATAATTCTAAGAAAATTTATAAAAAATTTTCAAAGACTAAATTTTATAATATTTATTTACTTAAAAATAAAAAATTAAAAAAAATTAATTCTTATTCTCAGTTTCCAAAAAAATCTTTTGAAGGACATTTATTTATTAAAAAAAAATAGTCTAATGAAAAAAATTTCAGTAATCACTCCAGTATATAACGAGAGTGAAAACATAATTGAATGTAGTGAAAGTGTAAAAGAGTTTTTTAATAAATTAGACTATGACTATGAACACATTTTTGTAGACAATAGTTCTACAGACGATAGTGCACAAAAAATAAAAAATTTATGTGAAGTAGACCAAAAAATTAAGTTAATTGTGAATGCAAAAAATTATGGAATAATGCCATCATTATTTAGTGCTTTAAAATTCTCATCAGGAGACGCAGTATTAACTTGTTATGCTTGTGATATGCAGGATCCAATAAAATATTTAAAAGAATTTATAAAGAAATGGGAAGAGGGGTATCAGGTTGTTTATGCAATAAGAAAAAAAAGAGATGAAAATTTTATATTAAAGTTAATAAAACTCTTTTATTATAAAATTTATAATTTTCTCAGTTATGGTATTAAAAAAGATAATTTTGTAAATGTATTTCAACTGATAGATAAAAGTATAGCAAAAAAACTTAATAGATTTGAGACATCATATCCACATGTTGCTAGTATGATTAATTCTGTTACGAGTAATTCAATTGGTGTTGAAACAAATTGGTTAAGAAGAGCCAAAGGGAAGGCAAAGAACAATTTTTTTGCACTATTACAAGAGGCATTAATTACACTTACTCAATTCACTATTTTTTTACCAATGCTCACGTTGGTAATATTGTTATTTGCCACTTTTTCGTCTGCTTTACTTTTCTTTTTGAAGCTTTTTACAAATATAAACCAAGATCTAATCATAACAATGTCACTAAGTTTAATCATGATAAACTTCTTACTATTATTTTTTACATTACTAGTTTTATCTGTAAAAATTTATTATTTATCAAAAGATATAAAAAAAGATAATGCTGTTTTGATAAAGGAAAAATATAATTTATAAATGAAAGTTGTTATTTTAGCAGGTGGTTTAGGTTCTAGAATAAGTGAGTTTACTGACAAAGTTCCTAAACCTATGATAAATGTAGGTAAGTATCCAATCATTTGGCATATTATGAAGATCTATTCTCATTATGGTTTTAATGAGTTTATTATTTGTCTTGGTTATAAGTCCCAAGTAATAAAAGATTTTTTTACAAATTACAGAGAAAAAACTAATTCATTATTGGTAGATACAAGAACAGGAGTTAATAAAACTTTATCAAAAAAAAGAAATGAAGATTGGAAAATTCATTTGGTTGAAACTGGGGATCAAACAATGACAGGAGGAAGAATAAAAAAAATTCAACATTTGATAAATGAAGATCATTTTTGTATGACTTATGGAGATGGGCTAGCTAACGTAGATATTAAAAAGTTAGTTAAATATCATTTAAAAAATAAACCCATAGCAACTCTAACTGCTGTAAGGCCGCCTGAAAGATTTGGTATAGTGAAATTAGGTAAAAGTAATGATGTAATAGGATTTTCAGAAAAACCAGTAATTTCATCAGAATATATTAACGGAGGTTTTTTTGTATTATCTAAAAAAATTTTTAGATATCTTAAAAATAATCAAACCATATTTGAAAAATTACCACTAGAAACCCTTTCAAAAAAAAAACAGCTTAAGGCATTCAAGCATAAAGATTTTTGGCAGTGTATGGATAACTTACGCGACTGGGAAATGCTAAATAAATGTTGGCAGCAAAATAAGGCTCCATGGAAAATTTGGAAATAAAAAATTTTTATAAAAATAAGAGGGTACTCATAACTGGTCATAATGGTTTTAAAGGAACTTGGCTTACTTTATGGTTAGAAAAATTGGGTGCAAAAATATATGGAATTTCATTACCAGAGAAAGGGGAGAAAAAAAAGTTTTTTAATAATGTAGTAAGCAGTAAAGTAAAAAGTGATTTATTTAATATTTGCGATTACAAAAAATTAAAAAAAAAAATTAATTTTTTTAAACCAGAAATTTGTTTTCATTTAGCGGCACAACCACTCGTAATAGATTCATATAAAGATCCAATTAAAACAATTGACACAAATGTTGTAGGATTAAATAATGTACTGGAAATACTACGAAGTTCTAGTTCAATAAAATCCATTGTTATCATAACAAGTGATAAATGTTACAAAGAAAATAATATTGGTATTTATGATGAAAAATCGCAATTAGGTGGAGAAGACCCATATTCTGCAAGTAAAGCAATGCAGGAAATTTTAAGTGAATCTTATAAAAAATCTTACTTTGAAAAAAAAGGTGTTGGATTAGCTACAGTAAGAGCAGGAAATATTATTGGAGGTTGCGATTTTGCAAAATACAGACTCGTCCCTGATATTTTTAAAAGTATATATTTTAAAAAAACTTTAACAGTAAGAAATCCACACTATATAAGGCCATGGCAGTTTATTGGAGATGTAACTTATTTCTACATGCTATTAGCAAAAAAACTTCATCAGAATTCAGATAAATATTCAACTAATTTCAATGTTAGTCCAGATTTGAACAAATTATCCAAAAAATTCACTGTAAAAAAAATTTTAGATATTTCTAAAAAAAATTTTCCTAAATTAAAATATATTATTTCTAAAAAAAAAAAATTCAAAGAATCAAAAAAACTTTTGTTAAAGAATAATAAATTAAAAAAATATTTTAAATTCAAAAACAAATTTAATTTAAAAAATTCATTGATATACACTTTTCTGACTTATGAACTTTTCTATAAAGATGGCAAAAAGCTTAAAAATTTTATTTATAACGAAATCTTTAAAAAATATTAGTTGTGAATTTATTAATTACTGGATCATCTGGATACTTAGGTAGAAATTTTTTAGAAACAGTTAAAAATGATGATAATTTATATTTTTTTTTAGTAAGATCAAAAAAAAAAATCCTAAAATTTAAAAAAATAAAAAATATAGAATTTATTGAATGTGATCTTAAAAAATATGATGAAGTAAAAAAAAAATTAAAAAACTATCAAATAGATATAATAATTAATTTTGCTTGGGTTGGAGCTACTAATAAATTCAAGAATAGCAACTTGCAAAAACAAAACTTATTATTATTAAAAAACTTAGTTAAGATTTCCAAAGTTCTAAAAATTAAGAAATTTGTAGGATTTGGATCTCAAGCAGAATATGGTTTAAAAAAAAAGAAAATAAATGAATTGATGATTTGTAGACCAATAACCAAGTATGGTCATATAAAACTAAAATCTTATAAATTATTAAACTCTTATTTTAAAAAAAATAAAATAAAATTTGTATGGATAAGATTATTTTCATCATTTGGACCTCATGATGATGATAATTTCTTGATACCATATTTAATCAAAAATTTTTTAAAAAACAAAAAAATTTATTTAACAAAATGTGAGCAAAAATGGGATTTTATTTACTCAAAAGATGTTATTAAAGCCACTAAGTTTTTAGCTCACTCAAACATGGCTAACGGTATCTATAACTTAGGATCTGGCGAAACACAAAATTTAAAATCAATAGTTTTAAAAATTAAAAAATTAACCAAATCAGGATCAAAAATTGATTTTGGTGCCTTGAAGTATAGCAAAAATCAAATAATGTACCTGCATGCAGATATTAATAAAATTCGAGAGATAAATTGGAAATATAGTCCTCATTTCGATCAAGCAATTAGAGAAACGATCAAATATTATAAATAAATGAAAAAATACGATAAACTAAGAGCTATTGCAAAACAATCTAGAATTGATTGTTTAGAAATGACCTACAAAGCTAAAAGTTCCCATATCGGTAGTTGTTTTTCAATAATCGAAATTTTAGTTATTTTATATTTTAAATTTCTTAAAAAAGATGAAAAAAACAATTTTATAATGAGTAAAGGGCATGCAGCAGCAGCGCTTTACTCAATTCTATCTTTGAAAAAATTTTTTAAAAGGTCTCTTTTAAAAAATTATTGTTCAAATGGATTCAACTTTTCTGGTCATGTAAATCATAATATAAATGGTGTATTTTTATCAACAGGAGCGTTAGGGCATGGTCTGCCAGTTGCATCGGGCATAGCCATTACTAAAAAAAAAAAAAATAAAAAAATATTTGTTTTAATAAGTGATGGTGAATGTGATGAGGGTACTACCTGGGAAAGTGCATTATTTGCTTCCCATAATAATTTGAATAATTTAATCGTTGTTGTAGATTACAATAAAATACAAAGCTTTGGTAATATTAAAGATATTTTAAATCTTGAACCTATCGAGGATAAATGGAAAAGTTTTAATTGGTTTACACAAAGAATCAATGGGCATAATTTTAATCAACTAGATAATGCAATTAAAAAATCATTAAAATCCAAAAAACCATCAGTTATTATCTGTGATACCATAAAAGGAAAGGGTGTCTCATTTATGGAGAATAAACTTAAATGGCATTATAAAAATGTAAATAACAATGAGTTAATTAATGCAAAGCGTGAGATAAGTAAATTATGAGAAATGATTTTATAAATTTATTAATTGAAGAGGCTAGGAAAAATACAAATATATTCTTACTAAACGGTGATCTTGGATACTCAGTTTTAGAACCTTTCAAGGAAAAATTTCCTGATAGATACATTAATGTTGGTATTTCAGAACAGAATATGATGGGTGTTGCAGCAGGTTTAGCTTTAAATGGAAAAAAAGTTTTTGTTTACTCAATAGTAAATTTTTTAACTTTTAGATGTTTAGAACAAATACGAAATGATGTTTGCTATCATAATTTAGATGTAAATTTAATTTCAATTGGCTCTGGTTTTTCATATGGATCCCAAGGATATACTCACCATGGAGTAGAGGATATTTCATTAATGAATTCACTACCCAATATGAATATATACTCTCCCTCAAATTTTCAGGAATTAAAATTTTTGTCAAAAATTATTTTTAAAAATAAAAGTCCTAAATATCTTCGATTACCGAGAAATGCAATAAACTTTAAAAGTATACAGGTTTCAGGATTTTATCCGATAATTAAAAATTCAAATATAAATATAATTTCTTATGGTGAAATAATTTCAGAATGTATTAAAGGGGTGGAGTTATCAAAAAAAAAAGTTGGAATCTACTCTTGGCCAAATTTATTTAATGAACGAGATCAAAAAAGACTTAATAAAGTTTTAAAAATGTCAAAAATAGTTATTGTTGTTGAAGAGCACATTCAAAACGGAGGCTTAGGGTTGTTTATATCTAATATTAAAAACAAGCAGGATCTAAAATTTAAAATCATACTTGTAAATATTAATAAAAAAAATTTTGGAGTTGTTGGAAATAGAAATTATTTACTTAAAAAAAATAAAATAGATGCTGACAATATTAAAAAAATATTATTATCTTGTTGAAAATGAAAATATATAATCAAATAAATTGTTGTTGTAAAAATTACTCCAAAAAAAACTATTTTAAAATCAAGTTCAATAACCTTCCCTTAACTGAAAGTTATGCAAAAAAGTTTAATAAAAATCATTTTAAAGCCAATCAGGTTTTTAATTTTTGTAAAAAATGTAAACACGGTTTTTTGGGCAATATAATTAATCCTAAAAAATTATATAATAATGTTTATTATTTCAGGACCTCAAAAAGCAAAACATCCTCAGCAGGATCAGATTTCTTCTTAAAATTTTTAAATAGCAATCAAAAAAAGAAAAAGAAAATTTGTCTTGATATTGGTTGTAATGATTTTTACGTTTTAAATAAGTTAAATAAAACAAAAATTAAAATAGGTATAGATCCTATTCAAAAAAACTTTTTTAAAAAAAATTTTTATTCTTACGGTGGGAATTATGAGGATATCGATCTGGGAAATTTTTATAAAAAGATTGATCTAGTGGTGTGCAGACATACTTTAGAGCATATAGTTAATTTGGATCTTTTTTTTAAAAAATTATTTGAAGATACTTCAAATGATTGTGAATTTTTCTTTGAATTTCCGTCTTTAGATTTGCTAATAGAAAACTATAGATTTGATCAAATTTTTCATCAACATGTTCACTACTTTTCTCTTCAGTCAATAAAAAAATGTATATCAAAATACGGATTTGAATTAAATAATTATAAATTTAACCAACATCATTGGGGAGCGTTATTAATTCATTTTAGTAAAAAGAAAAATAAAGCTAAGAAAAATAAATCTTCGATTTTAATAAAAAAAAATATTAAAGAAGGAAATAAAAAAATTAACATTTTGGAGATACAAAACAGATATAATATATTTCTTCAAAACATGATAAATCTTAAAAATGTTCTTAATAAAATTGAAAAGAAAAAATTATACTTTTATGGGGCATCTCAAATGTTGCCTGTACTTTTGTACCACCTGGATATAGATATTAAGTTGGTAAATGCTATTATTGATGATGATAAATCTAAAAAAAACATGTCTTATAATAATGTTGACCTAAAAATTGATCATTTAAAGATTAATACGAATATTAATGATTTATCTTTTTTAGTAACAGCACCAGATAATGCGGCCGCTATTACAAAAAAACTGATAAAATTGAGACCAAAAAAAATATTTAACATGGTAAGAAGTATTTAATGAATTTGAATTTTAAAAAAAAAAAAGTACTCATTACTGGCACAAGTCAGGGTATTGGATATCAATTGGCAAAAGATTTTCTTAAAGATGGAGCAAAAGTAATTGGTATTTCTAGAAAAAAAATTAAAATAAAAGGTAATTACCATCATATTGTAGAGGATTTATTTAAAACATCTTCTGTAAAGAATATTGTATCTAAATTAAAAATAAAAAAACTTTGGCCAATAGACGTATTAATTCACAATGCAGGTGGAACACTAAATATTACTGATCCATTTTGTTCTAAAAAAGATTGGGATAGAGTTTTTAGAATAAATTTCCAAGTTATAGTTGAGTTAGACAGTCTTATTTCAAGGTCCATGATTAAGAGAAAAGCAGGTAGAATAGTATATGTTTCATCGATATCCGCTATGGAAAATCACGGGCCAGTTACATACTGTTCAGCCAAAGCTGCTTTAGCCGCATATACAAGAAGTTTTGGTGGAATTCTAGCTCCACATGGTGTAGTTGCTTCTTGCGTTTTGCCTGGTGCTGTGATCGCTCCAAATAATTATTGGGATAAAAAAATCAAGTCTGACCCAAAACATGTAAAAAAATATTTGACTGAGAGACAAAGAATAGGAAGATTCGGTAATACAAAAGAAATTTCATATTTCATTAAGTTTTTATCCTCAGAGTATGCCTCATTTAACACAGGAAGCATAATTCCTTTAGATGGTGGTCAAGGCAGAGGTTATTTTGGACAATAATACATTAAGAAGGAATGTTGTTAAGATGGTTTATCAGTCTGGTTGGGGCCATATACCAAGTTCATTTTCAATATTAGAAATAGTTAATTTAATTTATTCTAAATTATTAAAATTTGATAAAAAAAACCACAAATGGCCCGGTAGAGACTACTTTATATTAAGTAAAGGACACGGTTGTGTAGGCCTTTATAGTGTATTAGAAAAATTTGGCCTTTTAAAAAAAATTGATATAAAAAATTTTTGCAGACCAAATGGTATACTTGGTGAACATCCTGACTCTAATAAAATTAAATTTGTTGAGGCATCATGTGGGTCTTTAGGTCATGGTCTAGGTATGGCAGTTGGTATAGCTAAAGGTTTTAAAATAAAAAATAAAAAAAATAAAGTTTTAGTATTAGTTGGTGACGGAGAATGCCATGAGGGAACTATATGGGAAGCAGCACATATAGCCTCAAATTATGAATTAGATAATTTAAGAGTATTTCTAGATTTTAATCAATCAGGGATGCAATTACTCCCAAAAGAAAATTTCTTAGCCAAATGGAATTCTTTTGGATGGGATGTTGCTGTTTCAGATGGTCATAATGAAAAAGAAATTTATAAAAATTATAAAAAACTCGAGAAAAATAAAAATAAAAAACCAAAAATTATAATTTGTAAAACAATTAAAGGAAAAGGAGTTTCATTTATAGAGGGGCATGGGCCCTGGCATCATAAGATACCAAATGAAAATGAACTCAAATTAATCATGAAAGAACTTAGATAAAATGGATAAAATAAGAAAACAATTTCCAATAACTGCTGAGGATTGTGCTAAAAGAAATAAAAAAGTTGTAGTGATGGTTGGGGACATAAGTCATGGCATATTCAGTAATTTTAAAAAAAAATTCCCTAAAAGATACTATAATATTGGAATACTCGAGCCTACAATGATTAGTTTTGCAGCTGGGATAGCTAAATCAGGTTTAATTCCTGTTGCTCATACAATTGCACCATTCATAGTAGATAGATCTCTTGAACAAATAAAACTAGATTTTTGTTATCATAAATTACCAGGTAATATTGTATCTGTTGGTGGATCGTTTGATTATTCCGCATTAGGATGTACTCATCATACTTACTCAGATATAGCAATTTTGAAAACACTTCAAAATATTGAAATTTTCTATCCAACGACCCCAGTTGAATTTGATATACTATTTAAGAATAATTTTGCAAATAAAAAATTAAGTTACTTTAGAATACCAAAAAAAGACCACACAGTTAATTTTGATATTAAAGAATTAAAAAAATCGAATCTATTAAAATTAAATAGTGGAAAGGACATTACAGTTGTATGCTGTGGTCCAATCGTTGAAACTTGCAATTCTGTTGTAAAAAAATTAAATAAAAAAATTAAAATTGATTTATTCTATCTAAATAAAATTTATCCACTAAATATGAAATTAATTTTAAAAAGTATAAAAAAAAACAAAAAAGTATTAATTATTCAGGATCATCCACAGCCTGGTGGCCTAAGTGATGAAATTTTAAGAAATTTAATATTAAGCAATGTTAGCAATATTTTAGCAGAAGTAATTTCATTACCAGATAAATTTATTGACATTTATGGAAGTTATGAAGAATTATGTGACCATGTAGGGCTTTCAGAAAAAAACATTACAAAAAAAATTTATAAACTATTTAATAATAAGAAATATTAAATTTTTTAATTTTTTTATCTAAATTAATTTTGATTTTCTTGGCATCATTTGCTCGATTTAAATCAAAATTATTACAAATATTTTTAACTTGTGATAAATTTCTCATACCTACTATTGCAGATTGAGATCCATTATTAATAGCATTATATATAGCAAATTGGGATATATTCATTTGATATTTGCAAACCTCATTATTTAATTTTTTTAAAAAATTTATCATTTTGTGAGATAAATGTTTTCTAATTTTTTCACTTTTAAAAAACCTAGATTTTTTACTTATTTTATTGGTTAAATATTTTTCAGTTAAAATTCCTCTGAGTAATGAGCCATAAGATGTAGAAAAGATATTACTCTTTTTGCAATTTTTAATTATGGCAACATTTTCCTCACAAAAAATATTATATAGGCTTTGATTATAATTATAGCTTTTAAAATATTTTTTATTTTTTTTTATTATTAGAAACTCTTTTTTAGATAAATTGCTAAATCCAAAGTACTTAATTTTACCATCATTACATAAGTTTTGAAGTGTATTCATTATCTCAAGTAAACTATTTTTATCATCAAATTTATGTAGCAAATAAAAATCTATACAATCTATCTTAATTCTTTTTAAGGAATTGTTAACTTTATCTATAAGATAATTTCTCGTGTATTTACCATTAGCACTCTCACCAGGTAATAAGCCAGCTTTTGTAGATATATAGAATTTATTTTTAAATTGTTTAAGATTAATTATTCTACCAATATATTCCTCTGATAAATTATTTGAATATACATCAGCAGTATCAATTAAATTAAGCCCATAATGACTACACATTGATAATATATTTTTAGTTTCATTATAATTAGTTGAATAACCAAATATATTTCCTCCAATTGCTACTGGATGAATATAACTCATTAAATTTTTTTATATTTTAAAAGAAGGTTAAATGGATCAACCTGGGTTGTATGTGAACCACCATCTAGGAAAATGACCTCACCATTGATAAATCTTGACTCTGGTTTCATCAAAAATTTACATAGATTATAAATGTCATAACTATTCCCTATATGTTTAGATGGTAAAACGTGGCTGACTACATCTCTATATTTAGCATTACTCCTTAAATAATATTTTTTAAAATTATTTTTTTTTAAAATAAAACCAGGCATTATACAATTGCATCTAATATTTTTTTTCCCAAGGTAAAAAGCAACAAATTTAGTCATACTTACTAACGCACTTTTTGAAAAATGATAACTCGGAGATTCATTTGTAATTGATGTCCCTGCAACAGAGGAAATATTAATTATACTTGATCCATGTTTACTTAAATTAAAACTATTAATTAATTTTTGTATTAAAAAAAAATGACTTGTTAAATTTGTTTCAAGGGTATTATTAAAGTTTTTTCTTGTCTCTTTAATAAATGTTAATCTTTTGCCAAATTTTGCATTATTTATCAACAGATCAATTTTTTTTGACTTTATTATTTTTTTTATAGATTTATAAATATTATTTGTATTTTTAAGATTATTCTGTATTAAAAAAAAATTTTTACTTCTAAACTCACTTTTTTTGATCTTCTTATCAATAATAATTATATTATGATTTTTTTTTTCAAAAAGGTTTGCCAATTCCTTTCCTAGTCCATTTCCTCCGCCTGTGATTATTATATTTTTTTTATTTACTGAATTGTTCATAATATTTCAAAAGAGTTTTTTCATTCTCAAAGTTATTTATAATCAATTGATTTTTAGTTTGAAACAATAATTTTTTTTTATTATTCAATTCTTTTTTAAAAATTTTAGGATGGTGATTTGGGTGTTTAAAGATAATATATGGTTTTTTATTAAGCATATTTATTGCACTGATTCCAGAAGCACTTCCAAGAAAAAAATCACTTTTTTTCGAAATTATAAGCATTCTAAGCAAGCTTTCTTGACTTGATACTATATGAAGATTTTTTAAATTATAAAATTTTCTTGGATAATCATCTTTGCCAATCATTATAAATTTAGTATTAGAGTATTCTAATTTTCTAAAAAAATTAAACCAAACATTAGTCCTTGCATTTCCTAGTCTATTTTTTTTGTCTAATTTTAAGTGAACTGCTACCTTAATTTTATTGTTAAAATTTAATACTGTTTTTAATTCTAAAACTTTCTTAAATGATAAATTATTTTTAAATTTATATTTTTTATAATATTTCTGTAATTCAACTGTTGAGTTTTGATTTTTATAAGAAATAAGATTGTTTTTAATGTTTTGAAAATAAAAATAATTTTTATTAATCTTGATTTTTGATAAAAGTTCTACTTTATCAATAAAATCAAAACTTTTAGCGACATTAACAATATCTTTATCAAGTTTTTTTTTTACAATAATCTGTAGTACTGATTTTTTTTTCTTATAAATTTTATTTATTCTAATTAAATTAATTATTAATAATAATGAACCTAAAGAAACCTTTTTTCTAAAATCACAAATACCACAAATTTTCATTTACTGATAATTTCTTGTAGCTCTTACCGAAAAATCTTTTTTTGCTTTAAAATAAATTTCAAAAAAAATTTTTACATAAACTACAATTACTTCTACCAAATTTTTAATATTTAATGCCGAACTATTATTTACCCCAGTATTCATTTTTCCAGCAATTTCCATATAGGTAATCTCAGATCTAAGGCACTTGGTTGTAAGCTCAGAAACAATACTAAATCTATCTGAGTGTATCTTAAAGGTTTTTAAAATTTTAGTTGGATAAATTGTCGGACCATTCATATACATCAAAAAAATATCAAAAGTCAAAATATATAAAGAATGAAATAGTGTTGAAACTAAATTTCTAAATCTTCCTCTCATTTCTTTATTAAGATAATAAGATGTAATCATATCTGATTTTTCCACATTGTTAAAAATAGTGACTAGTAAATCATAGTTAGCGTCGTTATCACCCGGTGCTATCATTATTTTTTCGTATTTTGCAATTTTAAGTGCTTTTTTAAAACTTGCTCCAATTCCTAAATTTTTTTGATTATTAATTATTCTTAAATTTGATAATATATTTTGTTTCTCTAATAGTATTTCATAAGTTCTATCTGTACTGCCATCGTTACAAACAATAATTTCTATTTCAACATTTGTTTTTGATGAAATATTAATTAGATTATCTATTGTACTTTGAATATTTTTTTCTTCATTCAAAGCAGGGACAAATATTGATAGCATTATACTTTTATACGATTACCCAAATATATTTTTTTTAAGAATTTAAATAAATAAAATAAAATTATTATTTTTTTATTTATAATATATAAATTGTTATTTTTAATACCTATAGTATTAGATCTTATTAACTTTTTTATACGTATATTATACATCTCATTATTATTATATATTTGTAAAAGTCTTTTTTTGGTCATTTTATTTTTCTTTATTAAAAATAAAATTTTTAATCTTACCGAACTCTCTGGTGTGTTAATAATTATAATATAACAATAATTACTTAATAAGTATAAAAAGATAATTTCAATTTTTACAAATAAATTTAAAAAAATATCATTATAACATAAACAAAATAATACTATTGAGCTAATTAAGAAACCTACCTTTATTGAACTTAAAAAAGAAAATTTATGAACTAACTTTGTATAAAACTGTACAATAACATTGACTACTATTGATATTACCAAGAAATAAATTGGGTGAAAATTATCCATTTTTTTGGTTTGTTTGAAATTGCAATTTTCTGAGAAGAATAAAAATATTTATTAAAAATATTTTATTACTTTTTATTTTTAAATATCCTTTTTTGTAATAAATATAATTATCATTTACAAGATCTTTAAATCTCTTTTCAATTAATTTTTCTTTTAAAAATTTAATTTTTAAATTTTTAATTTTCGTATTTTTTTTTAAAATTTCTCTAATAATAATCAAAGAAGGACTGTCATTAGTAATACCAAGCATAGTAAAATAATAAGATGCAAATAAAATAGAATACGACAACAAAATATATAATGAATCTATAAGCTCATTTTCAAAACATAGTAAATATAAAATTATTGGAAAATAAAATAAAAGAACTACTTTTAACGAACTAAAACTTAATTTTATTTTTAATAAAATTAAGTGAATGAAACAAATTGCAAAAAAAATAAGAAATACATTACCCAACATTACAAACCGAATGGTTTATTTTCAATACTTATAAATACAGATCCTTGCTTATATGTATAGGGAAGTTCTTGAATTTTTTTAGATAACTTCCAATTATTTTTTTGAGTAAATATATTTAGTTTATTCCTTTTGCAAAAATTATATATTGAGATTGCATTTTTTTTATTATTAATCTCACATACTATATCAATATTTTTTAAAAATTTTTTATTGATAGAATTAATAATCTTTGCTTCTTGGCCTTCTGCATCAATTTTAACAATTGTTTTTTTATCATTTAAATATTTGTTTAGTTTTTCAATTTTAACTCTAAATTGCTCTACTGGACCATATAGATAGTCTTTGCTCCCAGATATATGCGATCCAGTTAAATTATTAATTACTCTATTAAAAACTACATCACCATTTTTCATCGATATTGCTTTTTTATATATACTTATGTTTTTGTATTTATTTAATTTTACAATCCTTTTAAGATTTAAAAAAGTTTTTGGATCTGGTTCAAAACTTGCTACTTTATAATCTAAACTAGATAAAATTAATGAGTGCAGACCTATATTTGCACCTATATCAATTGCATTAATATATTTCCATTTATTAACTTTATAAAATAGAAATAGAATTAACTCGTCATATTCAAACAAATTCAAAGTATTTATGTTACCAAAAGAAATGTTTGGAATTTTAATAATTTTATTATTATATAAAAATTTTATGGCTTTTTTATTTTTTAATTTTAAAATTTTTTTTTGAAATTTTTTTTTATTAATTAAATAACTGTTTTCTTTAAATGAATGGAGCGGATAATAATTCTTAACTTTATTAAGAAATTCATCCAGATTTAAATCAAATTCTTTAATCATGGTATAAACCAATAATAATCTTTATTATAATTACATTCTTCAAATAATATTTTCCAATTATCTACATGCATATAAGTTTTTGCAGTTAAATTCCAGGCTAGCATTCTTTCCTTTTCATCTTCATTTCTCCAAGCATCAACTGTTAGAAATGCATTCTTTTTACTAACTCTGTTAATTTCTGACAATGATTTTTTTAATTCTTTCAAGTCTAGGTTATGTATCGTATTAATAGATATAACTAGATCAAAGCTTTTGTCTTCATAAGATAAATTGTTAGCATTACCAACTTTGATTAAATGCTCTACACTTTCATGAGCATTTTTCTTCGCATAATTTGAAATATCAACACCTTCTATTTTTAAATTAGGATTTAATTTTAAAAATTCATACATCATAAAGCCCTTTCCACAACCAACATCTAAAATAGAAAAATTATCATGCATTTTATAATGATCATAAAAAACTCTAACTGTTTCATACCAAAACCTTTCATGATATCTATATCCACCATAACCATACATTCTGTCTCCATCAAAATATTCTTTATCAAATTTTCTTGAAATTTCTCTCATTGCATCTGTTACGTTTGACTTTCTCTCTTTTAAAGGTCTTTTACTCTTTGGGTATTTTATTAATAGATCTATTTCTGACATTTATATTTTAATTAATGGCCTAATTATTTTACCTTTTAAAAAATTTTTAATTGCTAAATTAATTTCTTCTAAATTGTATGACTTATCTATAAACTTTTTAAACAAATATGGGTTTTTCTCAACTATTCTATCAAATAATTTTATATTTTTTTTAATCGATATATCTCCTCCAATTGAACCAAAAATCCTTTTTCCATAAATAATTTCATAAGGATCAATTTTTAAAACTTCTCCTTTGCTAGGATTACCTGCAATATAAAATTTTCCGTCCTTACTTAAATTTTTAAAAGCATTTCTCATTAAAAAAATATTTCCAGAAGTATCTATTGATCTCTTTATCTCTGAAATTTTTATATCATTTTTATGAATGAGTTTTTCAAAAGAGACTAAATTTAAACTTAATTTACAGCCAAGTTTTTTGAGTAATTTTAGTCTCTCTTTATTTTTTTCGACTGCAATTATATTTTTATAACCAAAATATTTTAGAGTTGCAAAAACAATAAGACCAATCCCCCCTAATCCATAAATTGTGATAAAATTATTCTTCTTCAAATTTTTCATAGCTTGCAATGCTATACCAACTCCTGTTGGCATAGCACAACCATAAAGAGCATAAATTTTTTTCAATTTTTTACTATTAATCTTATAAACCCTACTTTCTGAAGTAATTGCAAATTTAACAAATGTGCTTACTGGACCAGAGTTAACTTTTTTATTTGCAATATCCAAATGTTCTGCGTTGGCACACTCTAATTTTGAATTTTTTATCCAGGAAATAATAACAGTATCGCCATTTTTAAATTTTGTAATCTTTGAACCTGCTTTAATTATAATACCAACAGCTTCGTGACCTAAAGTATGAGGTAAATATTTATCTTTCCCTTTTTTACCAAATATTTCATTTAACTGACTGCCACAAACAAAAGTATATTTGACTCTAATTAAAAGCTGATTCCTCGCAATTTTTTTGGTCATTAATTTTTTGACTTTGAGAGGTTTGTTAATTTTTTCAAGTACAGCTGCTTTATTATTGTATATATAAGTATTTTCGGTCATTAGAAATGTATATCAAATTTAAATTATGAAACCTAGAAATTTAATTTTATTAATCTTTAAGTTCACTTTTTTATTTATAATTTTTTATTATTTATATAAAAATAGTTATATCAATTTTCAAAATCTTATAGATACAATTTTTGCAAATATTAAAATAATAATTTTAATTTCTCTCATTGGTATTTTAACAATATTTCTTGCTAATTTTAGATGGTTGATAATCCTAAAAATATTTAATTTTAACTTTAAATTTTGGGAAATTTTTAAGATTACTTACATAGGTATTTTTTTTAATAATGTTCTTTTAGGTGCTTATGGAGGTGATTTTGCAAGAGTTTATTATTCTATAAATCTTACAGAAGAGTCAAAAAAAAAAATTATATTAAGTATAATTATAGATAGATTATTTGGTTTTTTTGGACTTACAATAATCTCTTTATTTTTCTTTCTTCAGATTTTAACAAAGGAATTTTATTACAAACTGGTAAATTTAATTTATGAAAATCAACTTTACACAATTTCTCTTACTTTTATATTTATTTTTTTAATAATTCTATCAATTTTAATATTTAAAAAATATATTCAAAATAGAAAATCTATTTCTCAATATTTTAAAAATTTAAATTTTCTGGCTTTAATTCGTTTGTTGTTAATTTCTCTGTTAATTTTTGTAATCATAAATTTTATGATCTATTTAATCACAAATTTTGTTTATAAATTTAATATAGCTCTAAATATTATATTTTTTACAAATTCAATAGCATTATTTGTAAACTCATTACCTTTAACACCAGGAGGAATTGGACTGGGAGAATTAGCTTATACAGAATTAATAAATTTGTTTGATGAATATAAAAAAAATTTAATAAATTTCTCTAATGTTTATCTCATTTTTAGGATCATAAATTTAATTATAAGTTTACCTGGAATTATCTTTTTCTTAATGTATAAAAAGTCTCAATGAAAATTCTAATTACTGGCGCTTGTGGGTTTCAAGGTACAAAAATCGTACCAATATTGTTAAAAAAAAAATATAAAGTAATTGCTGTTGATACAATGTGGTTTGGTAATCGACTTAAAAAACATAAAAATTTAAAAAAAAAAAAAAAAAATATTACAGATTTAGTCTCAAAAGATTTAAAAGGTGTAAATATCGTATTACATCTTGCCTCAATCGCAAATGATCCAATGGGTGACTTAAAACAACATCTGACTTGGGAATATTCTTGTTTGGGTACAATGAAACTTGCTGATTTGTGTATAAAAAATAAGGTAAAAAAAATAATTTATGCTTCATCTGCATCTGTTTATGGAGTTAAAAGAGAAAGAAATGTTATCGAAGAATTAAGTTTAGAGCCAATATCTACTTATAATAAAGCGAAAATGATAGCAGAGCGAGTGCTTTTATCTTATAAAAAAAAAATAAATATATCAATTATTAGACCGGCAACCGTATGTGGTGTTGGCCCTAGAATGAGATTTGATTTGAGTGTAAACATGCTCACATATCAAGCTATAAAAAATAAGAAAATAACTGTTTTTGGTGGAGATCAAATACGCCCAAATATTCACATAGATGATTTGTTAAGATTATATATTAAATTTTTCAGTAATAATAAAAAATATAATGGTATTTTCAATGCAGGTTTTGAAAATTTGTCAATTATGGAAATTGCCAAATTGGTAAAATCAAAAATCCCTTGCGAAATAATAAAGATAAAGAATGTAAATGATGTAAGGAGTTATAGGGTTAATTCAGAAAAACTTCTTAAATTGGGCTTTATTCCAAAAAAAAAAGTAGTAGATGCTATTAGAGAGGTAAATGATAAATATAAAAAAAATATTAATAATCTCGATAAAAGATTTTTCTCAATTGATTGGTTGAAAAAAAACTTTCATGAATAAAAATAAAGCTGTAATTCTTGGAGTAAATTCATTTTCTGGAAATTCTTTTGCAAATTATTTATTGGAAAAGAATTATAAAATTTTATGTTTTAGCAGATCTAGTATTGAAAAAGATCATTATTTAAGATTTGATAAAAAAAACCAAAAATTTAAATTTTATAAAAAAGATATAAATAAAGATCTTAAATTTATAATAAAAAAAATTAAAGAATTTAAACCAAGTTTTATCATAAATTATGCAGCACAAAGTATGGTTGGCGAAAGTTGGGAAAATCCAGAGGATTGGTTGAAGACGAATTCATATAGTTTACCGATATTTTACAATGAAATATTTAAACTAAATATCAAATCTAGAATAGTTCATATTTCTACTCCTGAGGTTTATGGTAATACTAAGAATAAAATTTATGAAAATAGTATCTATCATCCAAGTACACCCTATGCTTTATCTCGAGTGACAGCCGATCAATATTTAAGCATAATGAATAAGTTTAAAAAATTAGATTATATATCTATGAGAGCTGCAAATGTTTATGGGGAATGCCAAAAACTTTATAGAATTATACCTAAAACTATTTTTGCATGTCTTTCAAACAAAAAACTTTCACTTCATGGAGGTGGAAAATCTTTGAGATCATTTATTCACATTGATGATGTCTCTAGAGCTACATATATTGCTATGAAAAAAGGTAAATCAGGTCAAATATTTCACGTTACAACTGAAAAGATGGTTTCTATTAAATTTTTGGTTAAAATGATCTGTAAAAAACTTAACAAAAATTTTAATTCTATAGTTAAAATAACAGCAGACAGGGTAGGCAAAGACAGTTCGTACAATTTGAGTGGAAATAAAATTAAAAAATATGGATGGAGACCTCAAATTGAACTTTCAGAGGGTTTAGATAGAGTTATTAAATGGGTAAAAAATAATGAGGGTAATTTCAAAAAAAAAGAGCTAAGTTATATACATAAAAAGTAATTATGAAAAATCTCCAAAAATATTCAAGAGAGTATATTAAAAAAGAATTTGCACTTTCATCAGATTTAGATTTTAAAAAATTTAGTAAATTAATTAAATACCTCAAACTAGTAAAAAAAAAAAATAAAAAAGTTATTTTAATTGGTAATGGCGGAAGCGCTGCTATGTCTAGTCACGTTAGTGTAGACTTAACAAAACAATGTAAAATCAGAGCGGTCAATTTTAATGAAGCAGATCTGATAACTTGCTATGCCAATGATTATGGGCATGATAATTGGATGAAAGAAGCCATCAAAAGTTATTTCGACAAGGGAGATCTTGTTATTTTAATTAGTAGTAGTGGCCAATCAAAAAATCATATTGTTGCTGGAAAATATTGTAATTTAAAAAAGATAGACCTTATAACTTTTACTGGTTTTAATGGAAAAAATAAATTGAGTAAAATGGGAGTTTTAAACTTTTGGTTGAACTCCTCAAATTTTAATCAAATTGAAATGGTGCATCATATCTGGTTGCTTTTAGCTTGCGATTATTTAACTGCAACAAAATTTTAAAGATTTTCCTCGACTAACTTTCTTTTTAATTTTACTTTAAGCATATTTTTTATATTTATCACTGCGTCAAGTCCAAATCTTTTTTCAATTTTTTTTAAAAATTTGTCATTCGAAAAATACTTTTCAAATTTTTCATCTCTTAGTTTAAGTATTTTGGCTGCAGAAAGTGTCTCTGTAGAAAGTGGTTTTGTATCATATGAATGAAATGAAAATTCGCTATATTTTTGTGGTAATTCTACATTATTATCTAGACCATCTTTATATAGTTGACTACCTGGTAAGGCCATTGCAGCATAGGTATTCCATCCAAGTGTATTAAGCTTCAAACTAAGATCAAACGTTTGATTTATTGTATCCTCAGTATCTCCTGGTAAGCCAAATATGTAATTTGCTAAAACCTCTATTCCAGCATCTTCAATTTGTTTCACTACTTTTTCTACATCAACATCTTCAAATTTTCCTTTTGAAACCTCCAATCTAATGTTCCTCGAACCACTCTCTATTCCTAGGCAAAGCCATTTAATTCCTGCTTTTCTAACTTTGTTTAAAATTTCTGGTCTTTTTACAGTATCAATTCTTGAATAAGCCCACATTTTTAAATCATCTTTTTTATTTCTTTTCTCTAAAAGCTCACACAGGGGAATATAAAACTTGGGATTTAGCAAAAACATTTCATCAGTAATTTTAATGGTTTTAACCCCCATCTCTATAAGTTTATCAAATTCTTTGATAATAAATTCAGGTGACCAAAATCTCATTTTGTTATATTTACCAGCTACCCCAACTTCATCATTATCATTTTTGTTTAAAATATTTATCATACAAAAATTACATTTAAATTGGCAACCTAATGATGTTTGAATAGCTGCGTATGGATATCTAAATTCCTCTTGGTATTCAGCATGCCAAAGTGGAGATCTGTAAAGATCTAACGGCTTTTTTTTAAACGGTAGTAAATCCCATGCATAACCAGGAAGATCGATGTCCATTTTTTCTGTTGGAACGACTCCAATTGGTTTATTAAATTCAATCTTACTATTTCGGTCTCTGTAAGCTATTCCTGGTATGTATTTAATATTTTGTTGATCAATTTTTTTAACCTTCAATATCTCATGTAAAGCATAAACTCCTTCATTTAAAAATACAAAATCTATACTTTTTTCATCTTCCAGTACTTTTTTGGGGAGTGCTTGGACATAAGATCCTATATATGAAATTGGAATATCAATTTTTTCTGTTTTCAAAAAATTTGATAATTCTATTGCACCAATCATATTTGTAGTTCCAGCATTTACATTCTGTCCATAAACCACAAAGCAAATCAGAGTTGGATTAATATTTATTATTTTATTATATGCCTCTTTATTTGTTAAATTTTCTGCTAAGCAATCAAGTATTGCTACTTTACCACCTTTTGAGCGACAACTTTCAGCAAGTAGTAGTGACCAAGTTGGCGTTTCTATGGCTGAGAATTTTTCTGCTAAACCTTGATACGTTTTCTTAGCACTATTAGGAGTTATAAAAAGTATGTCTACCATATAAATTTTTCAATTTTTGCAATAATTTTTTTATCGGATAAGTTATTTCTTTCAAGTAAGGCTTCTCTACCATCATTTCCAAAATCAATAATTTCATTTAAAGCATTACCTACAATTCTAGTATTTAAATTATTTTTATTTACATAACTTAAAAGTAGAGTTGATAAATTAAACATCTCATATTGCTCGTCAAATACTATGGTGTGAAAATGTTCTTCTAGCAAAATGGATAAACTTTTAGATATCGGTTTACATCTAAATAGATCAATTAAGGTTATGTTTTCTCTAAAATACTTATTATTATTAATTATCCTCCATAATTTGTTAAGCAAAAAACCGTGACTAATAATACATAATTTCTTTCCATTAAAAATAACTCTATAACCATTTTTCATATCTCTATTTTTAAATGTGTAATCAATATTGTGGTTCTTTTCTCTGTCTAGTCTAATGAAATAAAGAGATTTTTTTTTAATAATATTTTTTGCTACAAAACTCGCACTCTTAGAGTCTGATATAGTATATATATTAGAATTAACAATTAAATTTGCCAGACCTAAATCCTCATTCGAATAGTGTGTTGGTCCTGCATTAGCGTAACCATATCCAATTCCTGGTATTAAATTTATCATTGGTAATTTCATTACAGAACTTATTTTATGCTGTTCCCAAGCTCTAGATAATATGAATGGAGCCATTGCATAGTTTACTACGATTTTATTTTTTAGACTTAAACCAATTGCAATATCAATAGTATTTTGTTCGCTTATACCTGTATGTATAAATTGTTTTGGAAGTTTTTTTCTAAAAATATCAAGCGATGGCGCTCCAAAATCTGCACTTAAAAAATAAATGTTTTTATTCTTTTGTGCCTCTTTATATATTTCATTGATGAAGGAGTCTCGTTGAAAACTATATGACATTAAATTTTTAGTTCTTTAAGCAATTGTTTTTTTTTCATTTTAGTTAATTCCTGCCAATAGTGCGAGTCTCTTTTATTTTCCATAAAACTAACTGAATTACCTTTGATTGTATTACAGATTAGGACTCTTGTTTCTTTTGAATCCTTTAGTTTCTTCAAGCTAGGTATTATTTTATAATAATTATGACCATCAATTTGTTCTACTTTAAAACCAAAACCTTCCAGCTTTTTTTTTATAGGATTCAATTTTAGGCAATTTTCAGTTTTACCAAGTATTATTAGCTCATTTCTGTCTATTATAATTTTTATATTATATAAATTATGATGTTTTATAAATAACAAAGCTTCCCATGTAGACCCTTCGTATAATTCGCCTTCACCAATTATTACCCATATTTTTTTTTTTGTAGTTTCATTTTGATTAGATATAGCAAGCCCTGAAGCTATACCAAGGCCATGACCTAGAGATCCAGAGGTTACATCAACCCCAGGAATCTTATTATTTGGAAAAATTTTTAAGATTGACTTTTTATTTTTTTTCCAATTTTGCCACTCACTTTTTTTTATTATATTGTTTTTAATTAAATATGGATATTGTACAGAACCAGCATGCCCTTTACTCATTATAAAATAGTCGTTATTTTTAGTATTTTTTTTACTATTAATAAATTTTCCTAGATACAAACAACTTACAATATCAAATACAGATAAGATCGAACCAGGGTGACCTTCTTTTATTTCAATAAATTTTTTGAAAATTTCTAATTTAATTTTTTTACTATTTTGCTTTATTTTGTTGATATTCATAATGTCTGAATTATAAAATATATTATGTATATACGTATACCAAAAAGCTTAAAAGTAAAAAGAATTGTTAATTATACACCTCAAGAATTAAAAAATTTTGAAACAAAAATAGCTAAAAATTATAACGATGCTTTAATAAAAGGTCCAATACATCTATCTCATGGAAATGAAAAACAACTAATAAAAATCTTTAAATATATAGATAAAAATGATTGGGTATTTTCTAGTTGGAGAAATCACTATCATGCTTTGTTGCATGGTGTTAATCCAAACTTAATTAAAAAATTTATTTTCGAAGGAAAGAGTATGAGCGTATCATCTAAAAATCCAAATTTTTTTTCTAGCTCAATTGTAACTGGAATTCTACCGATAGCTTTGGGAGTTGCAAAATCTAATACACTAAAAAAAAATAAAAGAGCAGTCTGGTGTTTTGTAGGGGATATGACAGCAGAAACAGGTATTTTTAATGAAGTTTATAAATATTCAAAAAATTTTAAATTAAAAATGAATTTTATAGTTGAGGATAATAATTTAAGCACAAATACACCAACACACAAAGCTTGGAACAAAAGTAAATATTTTGATCACAAAAAATATCCGGATGTAATATATTATAGATACAAAAACATTTATCCGCATCATGGCACTGGAAAGTGGGTTTTGTTTTAATGAGTAAATATTTCAATGAGGTGGAGAAATCTATGAATTTTCTATCATTAAAGAGTAATACAATTTTTTTAGGTCAATCTGTTAAATATCCAGGTAATTTAATTTATAAAACTCTTACAAAAGTTAAAGGGACAAAAAAAATCGAACTTCCAGTCTTTGAGGAAGTGCAGCTTGGAATGAGTTTAGGAATGGCAATGGATGGCATGTTTCCAATTACGTGTTTCCCTAGATTTGATTTCTTATTATGTGCCATGAATCAATTGGTAAATCATGCTGATAAAATAAAAATTATTACTAATAATCAGTATTGTCCAAGCATGATAATAAGAGTTTTAGTTGGGGCAAAGAAACCTTTAAATGGTGGCGAGCAACATACTCAAAATTATGTAAATGAAATAAAAAATATGCTTAAAACAATAAAGGTTTGGGACCTTAAAGATGAAAAAAATATATTTTTAAGCTATAAAAACGCATTCAAAAACAAACAAATAAATTTAATGGTAGAATATTCACAGTTATATTAATTAAATATGCATTATTCATTAGTATCAGATTCTTGGGGCAAAGAAGAAGTTAAAGCTATTAATAAAGTTATCAAATCAAATATATATACTTATAAAGGTAAATACGTAAAAGAATTTGAGAATAAATTTGCTCGTTATTTCAAAACTAAATATGCAGTGATGGTTAATTCTGGGTCATCAGCAAATTTATTATCAGTTGCTTCATTATTTTTTAAAAAAAAAAAACCCTTAAAAAAAGGAGATGAAGTAATAGTACCAACGCTTTCATGGAGTACAACATATTATCCATTACAACAGTATGGATTAAAGTTAAAATTTGTGGATATAGACATGGAAACACTGAATGTAAGTGTAGATGATATTATTCAAGCAACCACAAAAAAAACAAAATTAATAGTGGCAGTAAATATTTTAGGAAATCCAATTGAATTATCTAAGTTAAGATTATTTTGTCAAAAAAGAAAAATTTATTTAATGGAGGATAATTGCGAATCAATGGGGGCCAAAACTAATGGGAGGTACTCAGGTACTTTTGGAATTGTAAATACTTTTAGCACATTCTTTTCTCACCATATTTCGACTATTGAGGGAGGACTAATTTTAACAGATAATTTTGAAATTTATAATCTACTTTTATCCTTACGATCTCATGGTTGGACTAGAGATATATCAAAAAATTTTTATCTTAAGAAAGATCAAAAAAAATATGAGAATTATTGTTTTACATTACCGGGTTACAATGTAAGACCCACAAACTTAAATGCAGCAGTAGGAATAGAACAACTAAAAAAATTAACAAATCTTATAAATATAAGAAGACAAAATCATAAATTTTTTTTTAGCTTATTTAAGGATGATAAAAGATTTATAATACAAAAATTTAATAAAGAACATTCATGCTTTGCTTTCACTTTAATTTTTCGCCCTAAATATAAATATATTAAAAAAAAAGTGTTTGCTGCCTTAAAAAAAAATAAAATTGAATTTAGACTTATAACTGGTGGAAGTTTTTTTAAACACCCTGTAAAAAAATATTTTGATTATTCAAAGTATAATGGATCCACAATGGTAGATTATGTCCACGAAAATGGATTTTTTATTGGAAATCATCCAAAAAATATAAAAAAAGAGTTAACATTCTTTAAAAATATATTACAAAACATCTGATGAAAATTTTAATAACAGGTGGTGCAGGATATATTGGCTCTACTTTATGTGAATATTTACTTAAAAATAAACATAAAGTTACAGTCTTAGATACTTTTATGTTTTCTAATAATTCCTTAAATGCGTATATGTCTGATAAAAATTTTTCAGTCTATCAAGAGGATGTTAGGAACATTAAATCTATAAAAAAATATTTATCTGAGCATGATGTAGTTGTTCCTTTAGCCTGTTTAGTTGGAGCACCCCTCTGCAACTTAAAAGAAGATGAGGCAAATCAAGTAAATTTCCAAAGTATAAAAGCAATGATAGATAATTTATCAAAAGATCAATATGTGATCTACCCAACAACAAACAGTGGATATGGTGTTGGAGAAAAAGATAAATATTGTACTGAAGACACACCTTTAAAACCAATATCAGTTTATGGAAAAACAAAAGTTCAAGCAGAGGAGTATATAGCCAATAAATTTCCTAACTCCACTAGGTTAAGATTGGCTACAGTATTTGGTGCGTCTCCCAGAATGAGACTAGACTTACTAGTAAATGATTTTGTTTATAGAGCAACTAAAGACAAATTTATTGTTTTATTTGAATCTCATTTTAAAAGAAATTTTATACATATAAGAGATGTTTGTAGAGCAATGATTATGTCAATAGAAGATCAAGAAAATTTTTCAGGAGAAACTTTTAATCTTGGTCTATCTGATGCTAATTTATCAAAACTAGAGCTATGCTTAGAAATAAAAAAATATATTCCTAAATTTGAAATTTTAGAGTCAGAAATAGGCAAGGATATTGATAAAAGAGACTACATAGTTTCTAATGAGAAAATAGAGTCAAAAGGTTTTAAGCCAGCTCATTCGATTAATGATGGAGTTGAGGAGTTGATGAAACTTTTCAAATATTTAATTCCATCTGAATCGATGAGAAATTTTTAATGAAAAATATTATTATTTTTTCAAACAAAAATTTTTTAAAAAAAAACTTCAAACAGTATGTAACAAAAAAAAAACTAAAATATGAATTATTTTTTTTTTCGAATTTTAATAAAATTAATATTCAAAAAATTAAAAAATTATTAAAAAATAATTTATTTGTTTTGATTAGCACTGGCCTTTCAGGAAGTATACAATATAATGTTAATAATGGGCCGAAAATTTATGAATATAATACAAAACTATATTATAATTTACTAACAAGTTTAGAAAAATTATCTTTTAAAAATGTTTTCTTTGTATCAGCTTCATGTGCCTATCCATCAAATAAAAATATTTTAAAAGAAAAATATTATGGTTTTCCGCCTATAGAAGTAACAAGTTATTTTTATTCATTATCAAAAATATTTGCCACTAATATTTGTCGGCAGATAAATAGAAAAAAAAATTATAATTATATAACTTTAGTCCCAGCCACACTTTATGGAAAGTATTCTTATTATCATTCAATTAATTCACATGTTTTAACTGCATTATTAAATAAGTTAAAAAGTTCAAAAAAAAAAATTGTATTATGGGGTTCGGGTAAACCAAAAAGAGAATTTATATTTATTGAAGACTTTATAGATGCAATTTTTTTTATAAATAAGTGTAATATAAAAAAGGATATAATTAACATTGGGACAGGAGAAGATGTATCTATTAAAAATTTAGCTAATAAAATTAAGAAATTAGTAAATTATAAAGGGCAAATAGTTTGGGATGCCTCAAAAAAAGATGGTACATTAAAAAAACTATTAGATAGTAGTTTTCTTTTTGAAAAAGGTTGGAAGCCATTAAAAAATTTAGATAAAAGATTGAAAGAACTTTAATTATTGTAAAATGTTTCAAAATGATTATTTCAAAAACTCCATTTAGAATATCACTGTTTGGTGGTGGCTCTGATTTTCCCTCATATTACAAATACAATAAATCAACAATCATTGGATTTGCATTTAATAGATATAATTACATTCTTTTTAGAACAAAATATCTAGATACCAGTCCTTATAAATATCATATTAATTATTCATTAAATGAAAAATCAAATTCAATTGAAAAAATAAAGCATAGATCTGTAAAGGAGACTTTAAAATATTTTAAATTTAAAGATACATTTGAAATTCACTATAATGGTGAATTGCCTGCAAGAACAGGTTTGGGCACATCCTCTGCTTTCACAGTTGGTTTGTGCAACATTTTAAATTATATAAAAGGAAAAAAAGTAAGTCCTATAGATTTGGCAAGACAAGCTATAGATATAGAACAAAATAAAATAAAGGAATTTGTTGGTTCTCAAGATCAAATTTTAACTTCTTTAGGAGGATTCAATAAAATACATTTTAGCAATAAAGAAATTAAGGTAACAAAATTTAATTTAGAAAAAAGTTCTGTAAAAAAAATTGAAGACTCTTCACTTTTGTTATTTACTGGGCAGGTGAGAACGGCTGAAAAAATAGAAAGAAATAAATTTAAAAGATTAGACAGTAGAAAAAATAGATTACTGAATGAATTGGTAGAAATAGCAGATGATGCTAATAAAAAATTTCATTCCAAAAATTTTAATTTAAAAGAAATTGGTGAATTATTAGATGATTCTTGGACTTTAAAAAAATCAATCCACAAAAGTGTTTCAACAGAGAAAATAGATGAAATATATCAATATGCTAAAGAAATCGGTGCTTATGGAGGAAAAATTTTGGGAGCAGGTGGTGGTGGTTATCTTTATTTATTATGTCCAACTGGCAAAAAAGAAATTATAAAAAGAAAACTAAATCAATTTCAAAATATAGAATTAAAAGTTTCTAAAACAGGTTCTGAAATTATTTCTTCAACTGCAGATTATAGGTAATGCTTTTAAGTATTATAACACCAACTATTAATAGGGTTAAACTTTTAAAAAAAAATTTAAGGAACTTAGATTCATTATACTCTAGTTTTAAAAATTTTGAATGGCTAATAATTGTAGAAAAAAATGATATGAAAACAATTAATTTTCTAAAAAAACATAAAAAAAAATATTTAACCGTTATTGTTGGCAAGCATGAAAGTGCAGAATTAGCTTTTGAAAGAGGTATTAAAAAAAGTAAAGGAAAATTTATTAACTTTCATGGTGATGATGATTTCTTTAATATCGATTATATTTCTTGTATAAACAAAAAACTTTTTACAACAAAATCAAAATGGATAATATTTGATGGTTATTATATTGATGAGAATTTTAATATAATAAGAAAATTAATCACTTTTATAAAAAGTTTATTACTGAGGAATTATGGATTAATAGATCTTAATATCGTAAATTACATAATGACCCCATCTGTTTTTGTGCGAAAAGATACATATAAAAAAATAGGGGGATTGGGTGTTATAAAACGTTCTGGCTCAGATTATATATTATGGATGAATTTATATAAAAAATATATGCCAAAAATAATTAAAAAAAAATTAACATATGCAATGATAACAACTGGCACTATATCTGGAAAATTTGAACTAGAAAAATATATCTTTTTATATAAAAAAATGCAGAAAAATAACAAAAAAGGTTTTTTAAACTCAATATTAATTACAGCCTCCATATCTTTAATAATCTTTTATAATTATGTTACAAAAAAGATAATCAATTAATGAAAACATCTTTGAGTTTGGTAATTTTATGTGGAGGAAAAGGTAAAAGGTTAGGTAATATTACAAAAAAAATAGCTAAACCATTAATAAGGATTAATAAAAAACCTTTCATAGAATATTTAATAAATTTTTATCAAAGATATGAGTTTGATAAAATATATCTAATTGGGCATTATAAATCATCTCAATTTAAAAGAGCTTTTTCAAAAAAAGAATTTAATTTTATAAAATGTAAATTCATTAAAGAAAAAGAAGCTATGGATACTGGTGGAGCTTTAAACAGTATAAGGAATAAGATTAAAGGTAACATGGTAGTAATTAATGGGGATAGTTATTTAAATTATAATTATTTAAAGTTTGATAATTTTAATATTAAAAATAATTCTCACTCAATGATTTTGGTTAAAAATTTTAACTATAATAGTAATAAAAAGTTAATTAATTTAAAAATTAAAAATAAATTAATAATAAAAACTAAAATTTCTAATTATATGAATGCTGGGATATATTTTTTTAAGAAAAATATATTTAATATTATACCCAAAAATAAAAAATCATCACTTGAAAATGATATACTTCCACTTTTAATTAATAGGAAAAAAATTAAAGGAATCTACTCTAATGATTTTTTTATAGATATTGGTTTAAAAAAAAATTTGAATGCTGCAAAAAAAAATTTAAAGAAAGTAATAGAGAAGCCAGCAATTTTTATAGATAGAGATGGTGTGATGAACAAAGACACTGGATATGCACATAAATTTAAAGAAATGATATGGATAAAAAGCTCTTTAAATCTTTTAAAAAAACTAAGTAAAAAAGAAATTAAATTATTTATTGTGACTAATCAATCTGGCATTGCAAGAGGAATTTATAGTGAAGGAACTTTTTTAAATTTACATAAAAAAATAAAAGAATTTTTGATCAGTGAAAATATTTTTATAGATGAAGTAAAATATTGCCCTCACCATCCAAAATTCGGAAATAAAAAATATAAAGTAAATTGCAAATGCAGAAAACCTAATAATAAAATGCTTAAAGATTTGATTGATTATTGGAATATTAAATCTAACAAATCAATAATGCTTGGAGATAAAAAATCAGACTTTATTTCTGCAAAAAAAACTAATATTAAATTTTATTATTCTAATTTAAAAAATATTAATAAAATTAATAAATTTTATAGAAATTTAATTTAAATTGATTTAAAAATAATAGCTCTTATTTCTCTATATATTTGTTGAGAGGAATAATTGTTTTTAATTTTTTTGTAAGAAACTATTAAATTTCTTTTTATAAAACTTTTTTTTGAATTTAAAAAAAAAATTATGCCCTTTTCAATTTCTTTAATATTATTCTTTTTGCAAACATAATTATTTGTCTTATTTAAAATTAGATTGTGACCATTATTTTTATAACCAATAATATACAGACCACTCATCATCGCCTCCATCACTGAAGTGCCAGCCCCCTCAGAATATGAGGGTGATATAAGGCAATCCATTTTAGTAAATACTTTCTTAAAATCTTTTTGAAATCCAAGGTATTTAACAAATTTTTTATTGTTATGCAGATAATTTTTAATATTTTTGGTAAACATGATTGATTGTCCAACTTCATTCTTTTTAATTGGTCCACATATATAAAAATTTAAATAAGGATATTTTTTTTTTATAACTTCTGCAACTTCAACATATTCATAAATTCCTTTTTCACGAATAAGCCTTCCAAAAAATATAAAATTCTTTTTTGAAATTTTCTTTTTTCTTAATTTTATTATTTTTAATCCTTCAGTATTTATTAAATAAGATTTTCTAATAATATTATATTTATTGCAAAAAAAAGTTTTATCTGATGGATTTATAAAAATAATTTTATCACTTAATGTAAAAATAGAATGCACTATAAAGCTTCTTGTTAAATTTATTATATAACCTGAATTTAGGAAAAGACTTCCTTTTCCAGCTATTAAGCAAATCAATTCAATTTTAAAAAAAATATTTATTAATGAAATTATTAATTGATATTTAAACGAGTAAACTAGTATTTTTTCAGGTTTAAATGATCTAATAATTTTAAAAATTTTAAATATTTCAAATAATAGATAAGTTGTCTTCAGTGATTTATAGCTTGGTGTTAATAAATTTTTCGGCTTATTTTGAGGTGAAACTACCAAAATTTTAAAGTCAGATGAAAGTTGATTAAGGTAATGACTTCTAAATCTTTCAATAGAAAATGAAGTGTTTGATATTACTAATAATTTCTTCATTTAATAAAATTTATAAATTTATATTTTTATTATAATTCTAAAGTAAAATTTTGTATACATAATGAAGTTTTAACTTTTTAAAACAAAGAAATATATTAATAAGACTATTATAAGTTAATTATAAATATTATTATTTAAGATTTGCTGTTTTTTGTAAATTTACTAGAATTTACTCCTCTTGTCATCTCACTATAAATCCAATCATATGTAATTTTTAAACCTTCTTTTAATGAGAAGTTAGGTTTCCAATCTGTTTTTTTTGTAACAAAATCATTATTAGATGACCTGCCTCTTACTCCTTTGGGTTTATCAGGCTGATAAACTTTTTCTACTTTATATTCAGCAATATCTTCTATTATTGATATCATTTGGTTTATTGATACCTGTTCATCACTTCCTATATTAAAAACATCATTATATTCTGAATTGAATATTTTCATGGTTCCTTTAATACAATCATCTATGAATAAGAAGGATCTTGTTTGCTCTCCATCTCCCCAAACTAATATCTTTTTTTCATTATTAATTTTTGCTTTAATGATTTTTCTACATAGAGCGGCTGGTGCCTTTTCCCTTCCACCATCATAAGTTCCTAATGGTCCATAAATATTGTGGTATCTTACAACTCTTGTATCTAAATCAAAATCTTCCTTAAAATGCCTACACATTCTCTCACTAAATAACTTCTCCCATCCATAACCGTCCTCTGGCTCAGCTGGATATGCATCAACTTCCTTTAATCCTGGAATAAAAGTTTCTTGTTGTTTAGAGCCATTATATACACATGCACTAGATGAAAAAAAATATTTTTTAACCTTATTTATCAAAGTAGCTCTCAAAAGATTTGTATTTATTAAAACAGAAAGCATACATTCAGCTTTATTGTTTTCAATAAAACCCATTCCACCCATATTGCAAGCCATATTTAATATATAGTCAATATTTTCTGTTACTTTCAAACAATTATTAAAGTCCTTCAAATCGAGTGAATAATTTTCATTTTGATCATAAATTTGAAACCAATTTTCTTTTGGTTTTATGTCAACACAAACTATTTTATTAGATTTATCTTGCAATAAATGAGTAACAAGATGTCCTCCTATAAATCCTCCAGCACCGCAAATTAGTATTTTTTTATTATTCATAATTAGTTGCAGATAAATTATTATTAAAATTATTTTTTTTTAATATCATATAACTAACTTCATATATATACAAATAATTCTATATATAAAAAGAAAATATACCAATGATTGTGCCCACAAAGATAATGTATTTTTTTGGAATGTATTTACTTAAAGTAAGTCAGTGCAAAAAAAGTCTTAATTGTTATTTCAATGAATAATGGATTTTCATCTAAAGTAAATTTAAGAAAATAGTTTTCTTGATAATTTATTTATATTTTTGTCGAATACAAATATTTTTTTAAATACAGACTTTGTTTTTTCTGGAGACGTTTCAAAAGCTATCCTTAGGATATTCATCCAATTAATGTTATTCCTACCTCTTATGTTTTCAATTTGATCAATCAAATTAAAATTTTTATTTTGTTTTTCATCAATAAATTTAAAATAATAATCAATTTTATTATTTAAAATTTTTCTATATCCATTTTTAATAAAAAATAACTGAGATTTTTTATTTGTTCTTTTTATTTTTGCAAAAATAATATTATTTTTTAAATAACTTTCACTTTGTATTAATGCCAAAGTAGCTAATCCGCATCTTTGATATTTTGGAAGTATTGCAACTGAAATATTATAAAAGAAATCGGTCTTATCATATCTAATAAAACCTATTTTTTGTTTATTCTTTAAGATAATGAAATATAAATTATATTTATATTTCAATTTTTTTTTCATCCATAGTTTATGTTCATACAAAGAAATTTTATTTGAATTTAAAGATTCTTTTCTAACTTTATTATTATTTCTAAGTAAATATAAGAAATCTTCATCTGCTTTTTTGATTGGTCTGATTATATTTTTCATTTAGTATTATCTATTTTATCTATATATATAATTTAATATTTTAATATAATTAATCTATGAATAGACCATATTTTATCGCTGAAATATCATCAAATCATTGTGGATCTCTAAAAATTGCAAAAAAATTAATTAAAATTGCAAAAAAAAATGGAGCAGATGCAGTAAAATTACAGACGTATAATGCAGACTCAATGACACTTAATTTAAATAAAAAGAATTTGCTAATAAAAAAAGGTATGTGGAAAGGTGAGAGACTATGGGAACTTTATGATAAAGCTAAAACACCATTTAGTTGGCATAAGGAACTTTTTAAATATTCCAAAAAACTTAATATTAAATGTTTTAGCACACCATTTGATATAGAGGCTGTGAATTTTCTTGAAAAACTTAAATGTCCTTTTTATAAAATTTCTTCATTTGAAATGAATGATTATCCATTAATCAAAAGAGTGTCTGAGACAAAAAAACCAATTATTCTCTCAACTGGCACATCAAACTTGAAAGAGATTACAAAGACAGTTAATTATTTAAAGTCTCTTAAAGTTAAAAATTTTTCAATCATGTATTGTGTTAGTAATTACCCGGCAAAAATTGAAGATTTTAATTTAAAAAATATTAAAATATTAAAAAAAAAATTTAAATGTAAAGTAGGTTTATCTGATCATTCTGTAGACAATACAGTTTCGATTGCTGCTGCATCTGTGGGAGCAGAATTATTTGAAAAGCATATTTGCACAAAAGAGTCAAAAAATTCACCAGATTTTAAATTTTCTTTACTAGATAATCAAATATTAGAATATAGAAAAAATATCGACAATGTATTTAAATTACTAAAAAAAAATTTTTTTTATAGAAATAATTCTGAAAATTTATACAAAAAATTTAGAAGATCAATATACTGTATTAAAGAAATTAAAAAAGGTGAAAAATTTACTACCTCTAATATAAAATTATTAAGACCAGTACAAGGTTTAGGACCTGAATTTTTTTATAAAATTCTAAATCGAAAAAGTCCTCAAAAAATTGGATTTGGAGTACCAATAACAAATAGAATTTTTAAAAAAATTAATTTGTAATTATTTCTTCTAAACAATCAATTATGTAATTTTGTTTATTTATCGATAAATCTGTGTATATCGGCAAACTAAGACAATTCTTGTAATATTCAAATGAGTTTTCCAATCCTTTCATTTTATAACCTAATTTTTTATAATACCATTGTAGTGGTAAAGGAATATAGTGTACTTGAGTAAATATATTTCTTTTGTTTAATTCATTCATTAAATAATTTCTGCTTAGTTTTCTGTTAAATTTCATATTTATAATATATAGATGATTTGAGCTGAATTCTCTAAAACCTTTTTGATATAAGTCTAAATATTTAATATTTTTGAAATAATCATCATAGTAATCTGCAATTTTTTTTCTTCTATTTAGAAAATAATTGATTCTATTCATTTGAGAGTAAATTAGGGCTGAATGTATATCAGTTTGTCTATAATGGTAGCCCAGGTCATTCATCTCATAATACCAGTTATTTATCTGATTATTTGTAAAAGCGATTGCCTTGTTTTTAAATTTTGTACTATCTTGTATAACCCCATGAGTTCTTAAGCTCGTTAATTTTTTATATAAGAGATCTGAATTTGTTGTTATTACTCCACCTTCTCCACCAGCAATTATTTTTACTGGGTGAAAAGAGAATACACATAAATCTGAATATTTACACGATCCTACCATAGACCCACATTCATACTTCGCACCCAGCGCATGTGCTGCATCTTCAACGATTTTAAGTTTGTACTTTTTCTTTAAATAATTTATTTCTCGCATATTCTTTGATAAACCTGCGAAGTGAACTGGTGTAATACATGATATATCTTTGTTTTTTTTAATTAAATCCTCAAGCTTTTCTGTAGATAAATTTAAATCTTCTTTTTCAATATCTGAGAATAAGGGCATTGATCCACAATATAGTGCAGCATTAGATGTAGACAAAAAAGTTATAGGCGACGTCACAACCCTCTTTCTTTCACTAATTCCAAGCGCCATATAACTAAGATGAAGTCCTGCAGTTGCACTAGATACAGCTACTGCATATTTTGAGCCGACATAGTTTGCTATTTTAATTTCTGTTTCTTTTATAAAATCGCCTTGTGTTAAATTTTTACTTTTTAAAATTTTTTTTACAAAATTTATATCTTGATGATTAATTGTATGTTTTCCATATGGAATTTGTGACAGTTTTTTTGTTTTAACATAAGTATCATATTCAGTAAATTTCTTAAGTTGTTCATCAATACTAGGAATCTTGATTTTAAGTAATTTTTTTATTTTTTCATTTGATAAAGACAAGTCTTTATTTCTTTTTGCGAATAATTTACCTTCTTTTAAATTAGATATCTCAAAATTAGGATTACTAATATTATATAAATTTGCAATTTTCTTTGTGAA